>Ga0082212_10000853_pt1 | contig 44769 bp, 34 predicted proteins | sample TergutNt197P3_FD_71548 | JGI IMG/M metagenome (GOLD analysis project Ga0082212, IMG submission 71548) | Neocapritermes taracua P3 segment gut microbial communities from Petit-Saut dam, French Guiana - Nt197 P3 | ecosystem: Host-associated > Arthropoda: Insects > Digestive system > Gut ... | reverse complement strand
GGATGGATCCGCCGAAGAGGCGCTCGCGCAGATAGACACGAAAGAGTACCTGCTGCCCTGGGAGGGAAGCGGAAAGAAGCTGTTCAAGATTGGCGTCAGCTTCGACAGCGGCAAGCGCAACATTGGGGAATGGAAGCACACGTAAAATTTCGGGGAGGGAATAATCCCTATAAGTCCCATATCATTCAATAGAGGCAGCTTGGGCTGAAATAATAAAGAGAGGATTGTATGAAATTTCCCGTTAATCTTGCCTCTGATGATATGGCAGGCGGTTTTGTGGTTACTTTCCCCGATATTCCTGAGGCAATCACACAAGGGGAAACAAGAGAAGAAGCATTGGAAATGGCACAAGAAGCCTTGGAAGCCGCCCTGGAATTTTATTTTGAAGATAAACGCGCCGTACCGACGCCTTCCAAGGCAGAGCACGGACAGGACGCTATCGCGCTCCCTGCTAGCTTATCCGCTAAAATTCTACTGTTCAACGAAATGCTGGCTCAAAATGTCCGCCCGGCGGAACTTGCTCGTCTTCTGGGGACTACCCCTCAAGCCGTCAACCGGCTGATAAATCTGCAACACACAACCCGTATTGACGGTATTGACGCCGCGCTCCATGTTTTAGGCAAAAGCCTGGAAATACGGTTGGCTTGAAAATTTCGGATTTTTCTCGACAATAGCATCCGTTTTGAATAAAATTATTGTTTGTTTATACGCGTCATTACTGGTGAAATGCCGGGATGGAACAGGAAAGGGAAGAATCTATGAAGTCTCCAGAAGAAATTCTGAAGGATAATTTCAAGCAAGCCGAGCAATATATCGCCCGGCAATCGCCCGTTTCTTTCGCAATGACGTTGCAAACGCTGGACAACGAGCGGCGGCTCGGATCCGTCTTTGAAAGGATGGAGAAGTCAGCGTTCGATAAAACCGTTTATCGGACAGGAAGCTTTTTTAGTGATGTGCGCGCCCCGGTGCATCTCGCATATGAGATTTACGCGAAACTCGCCGAAAAGCAAATTTGATTCCGAAGCACGCTTGACGTCATATGATATCTGTTGGCGATGAAAACTTCGAAAATGGGTACATGGACGGCATACCAGTGAGGTAATTGCAAAAACATGACATAAAAGCGCTGGTGGCGTCCCGCCTGCACATTTCTAAAAGGCGGGCTTTTAGCCCGCTCACGGCAAAACAGGCAGGTTTTGCAATTATCTCGGAGTTCAGAATTATACTGGAATGACAGGTAATTACGTAATGGATGAATTAAAGCCAGATAGGCTTGAAATCGCTTTCCTGCCTTATAAAGCGAGTATGTTTGATTCAATGGAATCAGTATGGCTGGCCGCAAAAGACGACCCGGATTGCGATGCTTACGTAATACCTATACCCTACTACGAGAGGCTGTCAGACGGCTCACTGGGGCAGATGTACTACGAAGGAGCCGATTACCATTCATATGTGCCGATCACAGACTGGCGTGAATACAGCATTTCTGAACGCCGCCCGGATATAATAGTCATACATAACCCGTACGATGGCGTTAACCTTGTAACAACTGTCCATCCTGATTTTTTTGCGGAAAGGCTTAAGGAATTCACACGTCTGCTTGTATATATCCCATATTTCGTTAGTGTTAGCGACGACGACAATGATATTGACGAAATGCATTCCATCAGCGCCGGAACAATGTACGCAGACATTGTCGTTGTTCAATCGGAGAAAATACGTGAAAAATATATCAATGCATTTACCAGACACGCAAACGACATACCCGACCTGGTCCCTTATTTAAAATCAAAATTCGTTGCTCTTGGATCACCAAAATTTGATAAAGTTTTAAATACAAAACGTGAGGCATATGAAATACCTGCCGAATGGAAACGTTTTATTGATAAACCGGACGGTACGCAAAAAAAGGTCATATTCTACAATACCACTGTTAACGCACTGCTTCGTAATGACAGCAAGGCGCTTGCCAAACTCCGTAGCGTGTTAGACTATTTTAAAAGCAGAGAAGATGCAGTTCTTTTATGGCGGCCGCATCCGCTAAGCACTTCAACATACGCATCTTTACGGAAAGAACTTCTGAACGAGTATTTCAGTATTGTTGATGACTATAAAAATGCGGGCTATGGCATATACGACGATTCCGGCGACTTGCATAGGGCGATCGCGATTTCAGATGCATATTACGGCGACATGAGTTCGGTAGTGCCACTCTTCCAATGCGCAGGAAAGCCGGTGATGTCGCAAAATATGCGTATTAATTCAACAGATGACAATGTTGATAAAATACGTTTTATCAACATTTATGATGATGGAACGGATTACTGGTTTACGGCGTACTATTTTAACGCGCTGTTTAAAATGAACAAACAAACCTGGGAAGCTGAGTATATCGGAAGTTTCCCGAACGAAAAAGCGCTTGGAGTACACTTATATAATTCCATATCCGCATGTAATGGAAAACTGTATTTTACCCCTGCAACCGCAAGCGAAATAGCTGTATATGATCCAAAAAAAAAGGAATTCGGAAAAATAATAATAGATAAGCCAAAGGTCAAATCTAAAGTTAATTATTTATCTGATCACAAGTTTTTTGCTTCGGTGCAATATAAGAAATGGATATTTTTTATTGCTTATCGTTATCCCGCTTTTGTCAGATATGACACGGTAACGGGTCAACTGGATTATTTTTCAGAATGGGTTGACCAGTTAAATAATATAATTACCGAATGCGGCGATGGTTTCTTTTATCACAATGTGATAGTAGACGGATCGCGTTTTATTGCGGCAAGTGGTGTTACTAACGCCTTGGTTGAATTCGACATGAAGAATTGTGTTCCAAAAGTACATGCGGTTGGTAGTACTGGAAACCGTTACTCGAGTGTTTGTTTTGACGGGGAAAACTATTGGATGTCGCCATGGAGAACTGGGCCTGTGGTCAAGTGGAACCCAGAAACCGGTGATTGCATTGAATATTATACATATCCAGTTGGATATGTAATTGATAAACAAGGGTTTGGACATATAACTTATTCAAATGGTTATGTATGGGTATTTCCATATAACGCGGAAATGGTGTTGAAAATCAGGCCTGATGACGGAAAGATGGCAGTAGCCGATTGGTATAAGACAAAATACATTCGTGAAAATAATGACACTGATTACAATGATACAAAACTTATGATGATTTTACCGACAGACGCTAACATTATGCGGGCGCGTTCTGTTTTTTTCAATCGAGTGTATGAATATGACTGTGAAAATGAAACGTGTGAAGAAAAGCATATTGTATTCGCAAAAGGGATAAGGGGTTCACTTAAATCGATACTGAAACAAGCGTTTATCAAGGGTGTAAATACGCGCAAAGCAATTATTGATAATTGTTTCATTGAAAACTTCGAGACAAGCATAACAGATTTTTTGGACTACATTGTCCCTGATGAAAAAAATGAAAATTTGGACGAACTGCGGAATATGAAAATGCAAATATTCAGTAATGAGGATGCAAATGTTGACGGCAGTTCCGGCAAAAAAATATATTCTTATTGCAAACAGATGGTATTATGACCTTGTTTTGCAGATTTATAAATCAGGATAACAATGTTTAACGGCAAAAGCATTTTAATTACAGGTGGCACAGGTTCATTCGGCAGAAAATGCGTGGAAATTATACTACGTCGTTTTACGCCCAAGCGGCTGGTTATTTTTTCCCGTGATGAACTCAAGCAGTTTGAAATGGCTCAAACTTTTTCACCTGAACGATATGACTGCATGCGTTATTTCATCGGCGATGTGCGTGATAAAGAACGTTTGTATAGGGCATTTCACGGGGTGGATTACATCATTCATGCGGCCGCGCTAAAACAGGTGCCTGCGGCGGAATACAACCCAACTGAGTGTATTCGCACCAATGTGGGCGGGGCAGAGAACATCATAAATGTAGCGGCGGATTTGGGCGTGAAAAAATTAATTGCCCTGTCTACGGATAAAGCCGTCAGTCCGGTTAACCTGTACGGCGCTACAAAACTTTGCTCGGACAAACTCTTTGTGGCGGCCAATGCTTTTATTGGCACTGATGCTGTGTACAGCGTGGTGCGCTACGGTAACGTGATGGGTAGCCGGGGCAGTGTCATTCCTTTTTTCATAAAAAAGCGGGATGAAGGCGGTCCTATACCCATTACGGATCCGCGCATGACACGTTTTTGGATCACCTTGGAGCAGGGTGTAAAAATGGTATTGCGCGCATTTGAATTGGCCGAAGGCGGGGAAATTTTCATACCTAAAATACCCAGCATGAGAATCACTGATCTTGCCGAAGCTATCGCGCCAGGCTTGGCAACAACAATTGTGGGGATTCGACCAGGCGAAAAAACCCATGAATGCATGATCGCCGCCGAAGATTCGCGCAATGCTATTGATGTAGGTGATTACTATGTGATTAATCCGGATGTGCGCCGATACAAAGAACCCGAAGGTGTACCGGTACCTGAAGGGTTTGAATACAATTCCGGCACAAACATGCAATGGCTGACTGTAGAAGCCCTACGCGCAACTTTGCGCGAACAGGGTTTTGCCGTTCCGCGAGAATTATAATGACAAAAGCTTTATTATCCTACGGCCGCCAAGCCATTGATGACGACGATATCGCCGCTGTTGTGGAAACACTGCGATCTGATTGGCTGACCACCGGCCCTGCGGTAGAGCGTTTTGAGGCAGATGTTTGTGCCTTCACCGGCGCAAAGCACGGTGTTGCCGTGAGTAACGGCACGGCGGCCCTGCATGCGACCATGCATGCATTGGACGTTGGTCCCGGCGATGAGATTATCGTATCGCCAATGACCTTTGTGGCCACGGCTAACTGTGTGTTGTATCAGGGCGGAATCCCGATTTTTGCCGATGTAGATCCGGATACTCTTCTAATAGACCCCAAAATGGTGGAAGCCGCCGTTACGCCTCGTACCAAAGCCATCATTGGTGTGGATTACGCTGGGCAACCATGCGATTGGGACGCACTGCACACCATTGCTCGCAAACACAAACTGGCTTTGGTGGCGGATGCCTGTCATGCCATTGGCGCGGAATATAAAGGGCGTAAGACGGGAACATTGGCAGATATTTCCGTGTTCAGCTTTCATCCGGTGAAGCACATCACCACAGGTGAGGGGGGCATGTGCCTGACAGATGATGAAAAGTTGGCCGACAGGATGCGTATATTTCGCAACCATGGCATCACGACTACGGCTATCCAGCGGGAAAAAACCGGAGGGTGGTATTATGAAATGGCGGTTCTTGGCTACAATTACCGTATTACAGATATACAATGCGCTCTGGGTTCCAGCCAGCTTAAAAAGTTGCGGGGATGGATTTCAAAACGCAATGATCTGGCACGTGCTTATGATACCGCCCTTGCCGAAACTGCAGTACGCCCTCTTAAAAAGCGAAACGATGGCATCCATGCTTACCACATCTATGTGGCGCGTGTGCCGGAGCGCGATATTGTTTTCAAGCGTCTACGGGATGCTGGTATTGTCGCCAATGTTCACTATGTACCCGTACATCTGCACCCCTATTACCGGGAAAAACTGGGACCGAAAGAAGGGTTGTGTCCGGTAGCGGAAACGGCGTATAAAGAAATATTAACACTGCCTTTGTGGCCAGGGATGGAAGCGGCAGATGTGAAACGTGTTGCTTTTACTTTGAGATGAAAATTAGCGATCATAAGAACTTGGCCATAATCATAGCCAGAGGCGGATCAAAACGAATACCACGCAAAAATACGCGCCTTTTTCTCGGCCGCCCGATGGTAGCTTGGCCTATGGCACATGCTGTAACCAGCAACCTGTTTTCTCATATCATCATCTCAACTGATGACCAGGAAATAGCGGGTATCGCCATTGCCTCCGGCGCTGCCATGCATGGCATGCGCCCTGCTGCGCTCAGTAACGACTATGCCACTACAGCCGATGTTTTGAACTATGAACTGGAATGTTTAAAAAAACGTGAAGGTAGGTTGCCGGATTTGTGCTGCTGCCTTTACGGCACTTCTGCCTTGGCTTTTCCGCATATACTGCGCCAGGGGCGTGATGCCTTGAAAGAAAAAGGCTCCGAATTTCTTATGGCAGTCGTCCAATACGGACACCCTATTGAACGAGCCCTGTTTTTTGACGAATCCGGGTTGGTTCAATATCGACAGCCAGAATTTGCGGCGACGCGAACGCAGGACATAAAACCCTCGTATTACGACTCCGGTTTGTTTTATTGGTTTTGCCCGGAAGCCTTTTTACGGCATGGCGGAAAAAATTTCGCTTGCCTGCGTAAAACCGCCATTGTTGTTTCGCTACACCATTCTGTGGATATTGACACGGAAGAAGATTGGGGACTGGCGGAAATACTTGCCGAGAGGAATGGCCTTGGCGTATAAAGGAATGTTTATTCGAGCCGATGCTTCACTCAGCATGGGCGCAGGACATATAATGCGTTGTTTGGCTCTGGCCCAGGCAGCCATAATACAAAAAACGTCGATATGTATGATTGTTCGAACTGATGTGTCTTGGGTGGAAACACGCCTGAAACAGGGGAACATTACTCATATTTTGCTGCCTGAAGCCATACCGTCTCGCGAAGACCCTAAAAGCCTGATCCGACAATTGCGCACTGCGGATATAGAGGGTGACTGGGTGGTGCTGGACGGCTACCACTTCGGCCTCAACTGCCAACAGGCCGTGCGGGCTGCCGGGTACAAGTTGCTGGTCATTGATGATCAAGCGCATTTGCCGGGATACTCCTGCGATATTCTTTTGAATCAAAACATCAGCGCGGAAGAATTTGTTTACAAAGGCGATATCGGCCAAAAACTGTTGGGGCCCAAATATGCGTTGCTACGCTCGGAATTTCTCGCAGACCGCCAGAAGTCTGAAGCGCGACAACTTTCAGAGAAAGCCCGAAACATTCTACTTACCTTGGGCGGCGGCGATTTTTCAGAACATTTAGCGCGTATCAGTATAGACTTCGCCGTTCCGGAACTATCGGGCTGCGTTTTGCGCGTTATTGCCGGGGCAATGCCGCCGGAGTCCATCAGTCGCCTGTTGTGGGATTGCCCAGCGAAGCTGGAAATTCTTGATCAGGTGGACGACATGCCCGCACTCCTGCTTGATACGGATTTTTGCGTGACTGCGGGTGGCAGTACATGCTGGGAATTATGTTGTTTAGGCGTGCCGTTTTTGATGGTTGAAACGGCAAAAAACCAGCGAGCTAATATTCTACATCTGGCTACTTTAGGACTGGCTGATATATTTTCTGGCAATTCTTTCAAATCTGCGCTGAAGAAACCGATTGACCAGGAAATTGTGAACAAGCTCATGGCCTTGGTGGATGGTAAAGGTTGTCAAAGGGTTTTAGTCGAACTTGATGAGTTTCCACACCTGTTCTTACGCGCGGCATTGCCTGAAGATTGCATGACCGTATTGGCTTTGGCAAATGACACGCAAGTGAGGGAAAACGCTTTTTCAAATAATCGTATTACTGAAGAAGAACATGTTCGTTGGTACTCTGCGCGCTTGAAGGCCAAAGACAGCCCTTTTTTTGTAGCTTTTTCCAGAAACATACTGGTGGGTTATGTTCGCTATGATATAACGGATACCCGTGAAGAACGGGTTGTTACCATTGCCATAGCTGAAAAATGGCGCGGCCAGGGGGTTGGTGTATGGCTTCTGCGTGAAAGCGCCCGACATGTTTTTGTATGCGGAATTGATTCAGTCATTGCTTGGGTCAAGCCGGAAAATAAGCCCTCGCGTAAGATTTTCCAGCAGGCGGGATATATTTTTTTAGGTCAAAAACAGTACAGAGATCGCATTATGTGTTGTTTTCAACTGAGGGTGAAATGAAAAATCCTCAAAACATTCTTGTTGTGGCTGCCCATGCGGATGACGAAATGCTTGGTTGTGGGGGCACAATGGCACGATTACGCGCCGCCGGAAGTAATGTAGCCATTTTGCTGCTGGGCGAAGGGCCGACTGCTAGAATGGCGAATGATACATTCCATAACACCGTTCGTCAGGAAGCCCTCAGATCTGCTGTTGTAGCGGCCGCATCTTTGGACATACAGGATGTTCATTGTGCCGGATTACCGGATAACCGCTTCGACACTGTACCCATGCTGCATATAGTGCGGCATATAGAAACCACTGCCGCCAGAGTGCAACCGGATGTGGTGTTCACCCATTTCGCTGGTGATCTAAATATCGATCACCAACTTACTCATAGGGCGACCATGACGGCATTTCGCCCATTGCCCGGTTGCAAACCGGTGCAAATATTGGGATTTGAGGTTCTTTCCAGTACGGAATACGCGCCGCCAGGCATTGGCGCAAGTTTTCACCCCACAGTGTATATTGACATTACGGATTTCATTGAGGCCAAACAAAAAGCCTTGGCCGACTACGCTTCTGAAATGCGCCCATGGCCGCATCCGCGCAGTCATGAAGCAGTGGAACACCTGGCCTGTTTGCGTGGCAGCCAGTGCGGCAGAGAAGCTGCGGAAGCTTTTGTATTGTATAGGGGGCTGGGCTGATGGCGCGCATATCCTCTGTGTTTATAGGACATTTTGTGGAAGCCTTGCAGTCGGTCGGTCGGCTCACCAATCTTAAGGCGGTTATAGGTGAGAAAGGTAAAACGCCCCCATCTGTACAGTCCTATTGCGAACGGCATTCCCTGCCTCTTCATTATGTGGCAAATTCAACTGAACTAACTGCCCTGTTTATCGAGAAGGAAGAGCTGTGTAGCCGAACATTTTTTTCCGCCGGTTGTGGCTTGCTCTTTGCGCAGAGTGTCATTGACGCCTGTACGCGAGTGGTCAATTTTCATCCGGGTGACCTTTTTACCTGCCGTGGCAGACATCCATTGCCTTTTGCCATTCTAAAAAAGTTGCCACAGATGTGCATTTCGGCACATTTCATCGATTCCGAAAAAATTGACGCCGGGCCACTTATCACCCGGATTTTCCTGCCGATTGACTACGATGCGTCCTACGCCGCCAATGAACGCGCTCTCTTAGATGCCTTGCCTGGTTTCACGGCTTCGGCCATCGCCCTGATTCAAAAGAAAAACTTCAAACCATGGGTCTGGCATGACAAAGTTGAAGCCCCGTACAACAGAAAATTGGATTCAGAAACTCTGACATGTGTACTGAACTCTAAACATATTGGGATGCTATGAAAACAGCCATAAGCCAGCCACGTTATCTGCCGGCGGTTAACTATCTCCAGCGCCTGTATTGGACCGATGTTTTCGTACTTCTGGATGATGTACAGCGGCAGGGCCGCGGCGTGGAAAACAGGAATAAAATACTGCGCGGCGGCAAAGCCGAATGGCTGACCATACCCATCAGTTCGGAAAGCCGTGAAAAAATTATGCATACCGTTATTAATGGCAACAGTTGGATCACTACGCATCGCCGCAAACTCATAATGGCTTACCAAAGACACCCTTTTTTTGACGAAAGTTTTATTTATGCCGCGTATTCCGGGATCATGGACAAATCCACATTCTACGTTGACGCGCTTGAAACATTTCTGCGTAACGTCTGCGCCCTGTTTGACTTTGCCCCGAAATTAATCCGTGCTAGCTGTCTAGACATAAATCATGCCGTAAACGGGCCGGCGCACCTCTTGGACATCTGTATGGCGGTGGATGCCACCCTTTACATATCCGGGGCCAATGGCCTGCGTTACGGTGTTGAGGAGACTTTCGCCGGTCGTATTCCGGTACTTTACAACATACATGAAAACGCGGCCTACGCGCAGCCGGGGGATACATCTTTTGTTCCTTGGCTGGCCTTTTTTGATCAGTTGTTTTGTGTAGGTCTTGAAAAAACCCGAGCGGCTATAATCGAACCACTCACAATTGCAAAAGAAAAAACAATCCATGTCTGAAATGCAAAAATTGATCCGTCCCGGATATTGCTTTCTCATAGCTGAAATTTCCGCTAACCATAACCAGTCTCTGGAACGGGCGCTGGCCTTGGTTAGAGCTGCCAAGGAATCAGGCGCCGACGCCGTCAAGCTCCAGACATTCACGCCATGGACCTCAACAATCCAGTGCGATGCCCCACATTTTCGTATGATGCAGGGAACTTGGGCCGGAGAAACCCTGTATTCTTTGTACGAAAAAGCCTTTATGCCCTGGGAGTGGCACGCTCCACTGGCGGCGGAGGCTCGCGCCATAGGGCTGCCTATATTTACTTCTGTGTACGACCCAACAGCCTTGGAATTTACGGCACAGTTCAATTTCCCTTTACACAAGATCGCTTCTTTTGAAGTGGTGGATATTCCGCTGATTAAGAAAATAGCGGCAACGGGCAAACCGGTGATCATGTCCACGGGGATGGCTTCTCTGTCGGAAATTGACGAGGCTGTGTATACCCTGCGTGAGAATGGCGCCAAAGACCTGGTGCTGTTAAAATGCACCAGCGCCTATCCGGCCTCGCCGGAGGAAGCCAACCTGCGTACTATCCCGCATATGGCCGAGACTTTTGGATGCCCTGTTGGATTGTCCGATCACACTCTGGGAACAGCCGTAGCTGTGGCAGCCGTGACTTTAGGCGCGGCGGTGATAGAAAAGCACCTCACCCTGTCCCGAGCTGACGGCGGGCCGGATAGTTCATTTTCTATGGAACCATTGGAATTTAAGCAAATGGTCCGGGATATTCGCGCGGCTGAAGCGGCTCTTGGCAAGGTATGCTACGCTTTGACGGAAAAAGAGAAGCAGAATATAGTGTTTCGACGTTCGTTGTTTGTGGTTGAAGATATGCGTGCCGGAGAGTTATTTACGGAAAAGAATGTGCGTAGTATTAGGCCGGGATATGGCATGCATCCTCGCCACCTCGAACAAATTTTTGGACGAAGAGCGGCCTGTGACATATCCGCCGGCACTCCCATGAACTGGAATTTTGCGCAATCAAGATAAACAATATGCTCAAAGCTCAATACACTCCTTCCTCAGAACTTCTGGAAGTAATTTTTGACGAACCAGTGCCTGCTTCATGCACCAGTCATTCGGAATTTGTCGATTTCATGGCTATTCTCGATGGCGTACGCGGGTACAAGATCCTGCGTCATGATGATCAGATCTCAGGCTTCACCGTTCCTTATATTGCCATGATTGAAGCCTTTGCCGGACAGTTGCCCAGAGGCCAGCGCTTACTCCATGAAAAACTTCGCCAGTCCTTTATGGAGATGCCTCCTGCTCAGAGCGAGGGACTTCAGGTGAATTTTCACCAGAAACCTTTTGATACGCCTGAACGAAGCTGGAATTTCGTTCTAAACCAGGGGTTCTTCTGCCAGCATATCTTTAACCGCATTGCTTGGTACATGGCCCCAAGACACGCCGTAGTAACAGACTATCCGTTGCATGTGGACGTGGAAACCGCCAATACCTGCAATATGAACTGCCCCATGTGTTACCGAGACCAGATGCTTGACACCGGACAAATGGACTATAGCCTGTTTACCTCAATAGTTGATCAGTGCGCGGCCGCAGACCTTTATTCCATGCGCCTTTCCTGGAGAGGGGAACCTTTGTCTCACCCGCGCATCAAGGAAATGATTACCTACGCCACGGAGCGCATTCCTAATGTGTCTTTTCTGACCAATGCCTTTTGCTTGGATAATGATCTCAACCGGCTGCTAATTCAAAGCAAAACAGCTTATGTGGCGGTGTCTTTTGATGGCATTGGCGATGTCTATAATGCCATACGTCGCCCCGCAAAGTTTGATAATAGCATCGCACGTTTGTCCACCCTGCGCACAGACAGAGAGGCCGCTGGGGCGCGAAGACCTCAGATACGCCTCAGCACAATCTGGCCGGCAGTAAGCATGGATCCAGACGCCTATCGAGTAACCATGACCCCGGTTTCCGACTATATGGCCTATAATCCCTACATCAATTTCAAGGGCGAGCTGCGTATAAAGGAAAATTTCATATGCCAATTTCCCTGGGAACGTATCGTCGTTTCTTTTGCTGGCAAGGCGCAGTGCTGTACCGGTTGGAACGCCGGAGAAATCATTTTGGGCGACGTGGCTCAAACAAGCATACGCGACATGTGGCATAGCCCGCAGATGGAGAAAATCCGCAAGGCTCACCAAGATGGGCAACGCATGTCCCTGGTTTCCTGCGCCGACTGTCGCCACGGCAGCGAAGGTGACCGCAAGGCCGATATCTGGAGCATTATTAAGCGCAACTATTAATCATACACGAAAATAGGGCATATTAACAATGAGAAAACTTGTAATATTTGGAGCAGGCGCAAGAGGAATTGATTTTAAGAACAGTTTTTGAAAATGTGAATATAAAAATATATTTCAAGGAAATTTGGTTATGCTATTAATACAAAACCCTGTTTCAATGTTATTAGAATTAACAAATCGTTGCAATAATGCGTGTATTTTTTGCAAACACAAAGAAATGAAATCACCAATCGGAGATATGTCACTGGATTTGAGCGGAAGATTTTTAGAAGAAGCCTACGATATGGGAGTAAGAACTGTTGGAATGCATGCCACTGGAGAATTTTTTTTATGTAAAAATTTTGCAAAACATATAAAAAAAGCTAAATCAATTGGATTTAACTATGTTTACGCAGACACAAACGGCCTTTTAGCGACAAAAGAAAACTTGGAAATAGCTATAAAAGCTGGATTGGATAGCATAAAATTTTCAGTAGATGCAGGTACAAATAAAACTCATGCCCTAATGCATTACGGGGGAGAAATTAGATGCGGAGATACCTTTGATAAAGTTATAAATAACATAAAATTTTGTTTTGAACTCAGGGAACGATTGAATAAAAAAATGAAAATTTTTGTTGGTTATGCACTCACTAAACAAAATGAAAATGAATTGGAAATCCTAAAAAAAATTGTTGAACCATATATAACAGAACCCGTTTCAGTTAATCCTCTTGGGATTTATAATTTGGGGGATTATAGTCCTTTTAAAAATTTTGATGAGTATTGCCTTGAAATGATTCCTTCCGGGCATAGACTTCATAAAAAAGTTCCGTGTAAGAATATTTTTGAATACAGAATTATTATTACACACGATGGTTACTTAACGGCTTGCTGTATTGACTTTGACAGGGAATTACTCATAGCCGATTTGAAAAAATGCTCGCTAAAAGAGGCTTGGGTTAGCGAAAGAGCTATTGAAATTAAGGAAAAACATTTGGAAAAGAATGTTAAAGGCTTAGTATGTGATAATTGTTTTCATTGCGTTTCTGAAAGATGATGAGTGTTTTATAATGATTTCCATACTTTATTTGAAAAATCATGGCATGGAAATATTTTTACATCATCAAGTTCCGATGAAATAAGCTCTTTGTAAACTTCATTCCCATCATCCTGCTTTCTTATAAGAATAATAATAAAACCCGGATTAACGTTTGCAATATTCTCAAGTTTGCATACACTAAAAACTTCGCCTTCAATAATAACTTTATTTGTTTTAATAGATTTATCCGCGACAAAAATTCTCGTCTTATCGGCAAAAGCAGGCAGTAAATTCAAAACGGGACGCGCTGTTCTTGATTTTATTCCATACAAAAGCACAGATTTGCCAGATAAAGCCGCTTTCTTTAAAATAAACCAAATTATTGGACGAATATCAACGAATGTGTGATCATAATCAGTCCCTTCCGTGATAAGGTCAATTACTTCTTTATTAAAAGAATTCAGTGTAATATCAAGTTCGTCGTATAATTCTATCGGGGCGTAAAAAAGGACGCCGTCCCCACGTTTCAGATACTCACGTGCCAACATCTCGTTGCTTTTTGAGAAATACGCAAGAAATGCGGCGCGGGCACTATCAGTAAAATAATTAATATTTTTATACTTGTTCCCTAAGCCTATGGATATTTTTTTGTAAAATTCCGTATTAAAAATATTCCTCTGCAATTTTAACTCACTTAAATATTTTCCTAAACGAAGCTCATTAGAATAGTTCGAATTGGGCTCACAAGGGGGAGTTATATTTAGAACATTATAAAAAAAATCATCTACGGTATTCAAATTGTTTTTTTCATATATTCTTATTAACAGGTTTTCTTCCCCAAATATATTTTCCAGATGCTTAGCCATTTTATAATAATCCAACAAATGCAACATCTCATATATATGGTCAATAAACTCCGGAAGCATCCCAGTCATATTACATTTAAAAAAATTATCTTTTAATGTATCGGGGAATTTATAAACTGTATTAAATAAAAATGCGCGGTTTTTCAGGTTTTGGTCAAAGTGAGATTCTAAAAACAGGTCTTGTCTTCGAACATAACATACCACATTTATTTTATAATTAAAAAATATTTCTTTAATTAATTCAAGAACATTATTCCATCTATAAAAAAGAGACTCCGCAGAAATAATTAACTTATTACAACCAGAGGATTCAAAATCATTCCTTAGCCTAATACAACGCTCGTCAAGCATTTCAATTTCATGTATGTCGTCAAAAGTAATCCAACCTATTGATAGTTTGTTATATTTTTCACTATATCTCTCATCAAACAAAAAAGGGATAAGGAATTCGTCACTATATGCATTCGGATTATAAAAAATATCGTTTTCTAATAATAAATCTCGATTATTAAACAAGACATTTTGTAAAGATGTAGTCCCTGTCTTTGGTGTGCCAATGTGTAAAATCAATTTCGGTTTGCCAATAAGCATAAAAACCTTTCCAGATATTCTATCGCTTCATTTCTTTATATATTGCCACTCATACTATCTGTCCCACTCTCGGTGAATCGCTACACCTATAATTATACTGTTTGTAGTATCTGCGGGGATGTCGGGCGATACTATTTCATCCGGTTGCGGATGATGCTTTTCCAGTATCGCACCGATAAATCCCAATTCAGGGTTTCTCGACCAGTCAGGATTCTTAAACTTTAACTTCAACGACTCACATAATTTCATTTTCATGCCCACTATTATATTACAATTTTTCATATTTTCAACTTTTTATTCTTTCTTACACATTTATTAATTATTTATCAAAAATGCTTTTACTTACTTCTTCCTATTATGCCGTATTTTATTGTTAGTATTAACATCTATACTTCGAGTAATCGCAACATATGCCCGGTCATTACTCGTATATTGTACGCAATTATGCTCCAATACACTTTCCGTTGAAAATGCTCCCAACCTTTCCATGTACAGCGTCTCAATTTATATCCTCTTTTAAGATTCGAGATTACCGCCTCTATCCCGCTGCGCCATTTCTTCAGTTTCAACTCTACTTCCTCGCCGGAAACTATGTTTTTCATGCTCCGCGTTATTTTATTGAATACTACATTTTTTATTCCTTCTTTTACCGCATATTCCCTATTCTTCAGGGAAGCGTATCCACCATCCGTTACTACAGATTCAGGCGTTATTCCATATTCTCGCTTCACTCTATCTATCGTAGGACGAAACAATTCTCCATCATTCTTATTCTCGCCAAGTATCGTACACGTCAATATCATGTTGCTCTTGCCAGTTCCGATGTCTACTTTATGCCCAAATTTACATTCTCGACGTCCCTTCACTATTATGTCTGTGTGCAACTCGTATATTGAAAATATCTTGTCGTCGTTCCGTACTTGCTCGCCTAATACCTCCCGGACATACGACATCTCGTAAACCAGATTCATTAGGGGCAACAACCGCTCCATTGCGCCAAATATTCCCACAACCCTATTGTTTATACCGTATTCGAGCTTTTTTTTTACGATGTTCGATACCTGATTGATACAATTCATGAATAATTTCAACTGCTTTATGAATAGATCAACCCTCTGGTCGCCTGTCTTAGATACGTTTATCTTAAAGTATGTCTTCTTCCCCTCTGTTCGGTAGTCTTCATAGTCAAGAGTTTCGATTTCTTCTTTCAAATGCCTTAAAAGTCTATGACTCTCTTTTATGCAATCCCACACAAGCGAATTGTTTGTCGGATAATGGATGTTCGTTTCAACAACCGTGCTGTCCTCGCGAAACTGTCCCAGGTCTTCTATACCTTCTCCTATCGCTATCTTATTGATCGCTACCAGCAATTTCGATAGACTATCTTCCGTTATTTTCGATATGTAATGCTGATACATCTGAAAAGTGTATGGCCTTAACGGATTTATTTTTACAAATTGCTCACATATCCGCGAATCAATTTGCGCATATTCCAATTCGCGGTAATCATACCCCTTCAGTTCTTTGTATATTGCCGCTCGTGTTATCTGTTCCACACTCGGCGAATCTCCACGACCATAATTGCTGTCGGAAGTCTCTGCTGTTATATCCAACGCTACTATGTCATATAAATCCGGATGCTTCTCCAGTATCGTGTCGATTAACCCAAATTCAGGATTCCGCGCCCAGTCAGGATTCTCAAACTTTAACTTTAATGGTTCATATATTTTCATTTTCATGCACTCTATTATATCTTAATACCGGTTTATTGTCAATATTATTATTTCTTTTTACTCCTTTATTAAAAATTTTCCGCGCTCTCGTTGACTTTATTGACAGACTCTAAATAAAGAACCAAGCGCCCACCCGAATGAAAAATGTGGAAATTAACATAATTCCATTCTTTTATGAACGGGAAACAACGCGTCGCGCACAATGTCAACATTATTGTCAGTAACCATGTATCTATTAAAAAATAATTGTTGCTGTTTTAAAACTTCAGATCTAAATTCTTCCGAATTAACTAATTTATTGATTGTTGCTGCGGCATCTTCTACACTCGAAAAAACAAGGCCATTAATTTCGCTAAAAGGCGGCGAAATACAATCATAATAGTTCGCGGTAATGCCGTGGTTTATTATTTTGGTATTGCCGATAATTACAACTGGAATATTCATTTTTATCGCATGAAAAGCTGGAGCACCCAAATAATTCAGCATAATAATAATTGTTTTTTCAGAAACAAGGGAGAAAAGATCCATATCCAGTGGGAGCAAATGAGTGTCGATATTTACCCCAGCTAGCTTATAAAGTGAAAACTCGCTGCAACTTGGATGTTCCTTAAATAATACATCGCAATCTAAACTTTCTTTCAAATCCCATATTTCTTTTAAGGCTTCTATCTGCTTATTTTGACTAATATATGGTACCGTTGAAGTGTTCGTGCCAATTGTTTGACCAGTAATACAAAGAATTGTAAGATTATTAATAGGAATTATTTTATCCATATTATACTCGTTGTCGAGATTAATAATAGATGAGCAAATGTATTCAACTTCTGGATACATATTAGCCATGATATCTTTTTCAATATTACTTGGCGCGATAAAAGTATTAATTGCATATAAATCGTATTTATTCAATAACTTAAACACATATGAGTGCGGCAAACCTATAGTTTTTATTCCATATTTATGTGCAACTAAAAGTGGAATTTGCGATTCCAGGTCTTCCAATGTGCTACCGATAACGGAAATAATACCTTTTTGCCGCAGGACAGAATTCCACCACTCGGCCCAATGCGACAATGATGGCCATCGTATCGAATAATAATATTCGAAATTCCATGCAACAGCATGCCAGACTTCAGTTTTTGAAAGCGCTTCGCATATCTTTACGAAAAGACAGGAAAACTTAGAAGAATCAAGTCCAAATGTTATAGAAGGCGCCAATAGTACAGGAATACCGAGATTCTTTTCCCATACAAGAACGTCATTCGTCGTTCCACCAATAAGTATGAGCACATATTTTCCTGGAAATGTATAAAAGATATTTTTAAGTGTATTGTGAAAGCGGGGGAGTTCTCCCGCGTTAAGGATGATAACAATATGGTCATCTATTACAAACCTGAATTCAGGATATTTTTTTTCAGTGAGTGCAGGAAGTTCAGGTGAATATCCAAAAAACTTTATTGGTTCAGCTATCTCTGGCAACATTTCATATATAATACTCTGCCATATAGAACTATGATAATAATAAAGTGCCGGCTTTGGCGGGTTATATTGAACAAAGGCCAGTTTTGTTATCATCATCTTCTTTAGCATATCTGCCAACACTTGCATGTATATTACCTCATTTCTCATCCACCGGAGGGCCATACTATCCTGCTGTAGCCAATTTATCCCTGTTGCGGTTGCTTCTTTAGAACAGGCATTAATAAATGTGGCCCAATTCTCATCACCTTTGTCAAAGGCTTTGACAAGTTCATCCTCGGCAATAATTTCACTGGGAAGAAGAGGCGTAATACCGAATTCCAGACAGGTATCAATAGCCTTGGTGTCTAAGGCTAATAAAGTGTAACCTTTACGTATATAATGAAATAAACTTTTACCAGCAAAAAAACACTCCGTGGATGTGAGAAAGTCCACATCAGTTCCCGTGAATGCTAAAATAAAGCGTTCGCTCGGATTATAATTGGTTTGCTTTATTATAAATTTTCCATATGATATTAAAAGCATTTTTTTTGACTTATTGTAAAATTCGACGCAATTACGATATGTTCTGGAAAGAAGTGTAGAAAATTTTCGATTTAACGTTAATATACTTGGAGGGACAATAAAATAGTCTTCTCCTGCACGCCATCCTGCAGCTTCAAGCTGCCAAGCGATCTGGATATGCGCCGCCATAGAGGCAATGAATACGGCACAATGTGAATGACTCCATAAGAGATCTGTATTTAAAATTTCAGGCGAAAACACAGGTAATTTTTTTAAGGAAGTGCCTATTTTTTCAGGAGAGCTATCCAGAAAGGCGTGTGCTTTCACGCCATGACGTTTAAGCAGTTTAAATGTTGTGATACCGCTCTGCCCGGCACCCCAGATAACTATTTTTTTATTTTCAGCTTCTGAATTTTGGGTAAACAAAAGCATCGATTCAACTGCTTGTTGCATAGGCATATTCAATATTCATCTTTCGTAACAACGTTTTTTTCTTATAAAACAAAAAAGGAATCGCATATAGTAAGCTTTAATTGACCACTTGCAAAATTTCTTATAAACCGTGACAATCACTCGCTATGCGGTTGGCCGTTGGTAATAGCCGCCTCTACCACAACCTTGTCTTTCCTTCACGAAAAATACCCCGCTGGCTATACACGCACCCATGGAGCTTGCTTAACAGCATTCCATCTTGTCCTTTTAGCTTCAACGGTGTAAGGATTTGATGAAATTTCAGATAAAGGCACTTCCGGGAAAAATTTTGTTCCCGTATCATTACGCATAAATATCAGATTGAATCCATATTTATGAGCGCCAATCAAGCGGTATCCTTTATTTTGTGACAGCTTGATCATAGCCAGAGGGGAAGCTGAGCGAAATTCCTCATGGTAATTATTTTTTGACGTATAACAAAAATCGTCAGCATAAGGAATCGTCAGCGCCTGGTCGTCAGGGCATATATTTTGTGTTTCGCAAATAAAAACTCGTGGGCTGATGCTGTTGAGCGCTTCCCAAATCCAATAATCGTTGCCGTCAATATCCATGCTCAGCAAATCAATTTCGCCGAAAAATTCCTGATCTTCAATGAGTTGGTTAACATTGCTTCTGGTTATCCAGGCGTGTTTGCATATTGGCGGGAAAAGAAAGGTTGCCTTATGCCGGGCATAGAACTCGGCGGCATAGTCAATACTCTTTTTATTTCCGTCAAAAAGAAGTCCATGACATGAATGATTAATAATCAGATTTGCGCAGTTACATTCCTCTCCGTTTCCGGCGCATATTTCCACGACACGGCGGTTTGTAAAGCCGATAAGCGAAAATATGTACAAAAGGATGCCATCTTCATCGAATTGCGAATACACTTGAAAGCCGGTATCCGCAATGGCCGGAAGGTTTTCGGGTTGCATAAGCTCTATCATTTTATACTGGCTCATGATGGACTTTTGCTTTATCGCATCATGGTATTGCCAATTTGATTCTGGCGTACGCGCACACAGTTGAGTACCTATATTTCTGTCTTCAAAAAAGAGGATTTTTTCCTCCGGCACTTTTTTTTCAATCAGAAAACGCCTCATACCGTCGGCTGTTTCCTTAAGCTGTGCGGCCAATAAAACATAGTCGTATTCTGTGAGTTGTGAAATATGTTCAGGTGGAAAAACCTGTACGTTATGATGCGTTGGGATGCTGGCAATAGCCTTATCCAGCACACAAACAATATTGCAGTATCCTGTTTTACTTATTTGTTCCAGGTAGTCTATGCCGACATCGCCAGCGCCATATAGAACGATATTGGCGCTTTTCTCAATTTTTTCGAACGGAAACAAGTACATATTCAGCCCTCCGTTTTTTTTATCTTTATTAAAAGTTTGTTTCACCTTGAGTAGGGCATCTGCATTCAACGCACGAATGTCCGTCATCGAGGGATAGGCTCTTTCCACCTGGTTAATGGCGCGCAAGGCATCTTCATACCGCGCCTTTTCGATATAGGCCGTTGCCAGTGCGCAGACCCGAAGCGGATCATGCAGCAAGGCTAGCGGTGATTCAAGCAGTTCTTTAGCGGAAGGACGCGAAAAGTCAAGCCCCGCTTCCAGTTCTGGATAGGCATAATCCCAATAGTCCGGACGCAAAACCCATTCCAGCAGTTTTGGACTGGAAAGAACCGCCTGTTGATGAAACAGGTATCCTTCCACATAAGCGTTACGAACACGGGTATGTATCGTTAGATCTGCTTCCTCACGCTCAGGTAACGGCAAGCGTAAACTAACTGTTCCATTTTTACGCCTGATTTCGGTGTAGGAATCGCATACACCCTGGAAATGATATCTTCTTATGAAGTACTCTTCTGTTAGGCGTTCGCCAGGTATAATGTGGGTAACTGCCAAATCCGGGACATACCTGGCAGTCAGACCGCGTTCTTTTGCCGCTAAAGACAGCCCGGTTTCACCGTCGCCCTGAAACATTTGCATATGAGCCGGCACAATATCGGGATGAAAGCCCCCAAGATCGTACAGCGCTTGTTTACGAATGGAGTAATTCAACCCCCAAATCCAGCAAGGATCAATCTCCCGAACATTGTCACCATAGTCTAAAAGGCTGATGAAGCCACATTCGGAATGCTCCTTGTCGCGTATCCAGTACCGTTCAAGCCAAGCCGGCGGTTCAATCTCAAAGCGCGGGCGCGAAGGACCGCCAGCAAGCCTTACATTTTCGTCCGCAAATGTTTTCAGTACATGCAACGCAAAATCCGGGGCAAATTCCACATCATCGTCAAAAAATGTCAAAATATCGGCTTCAGCTACGCTTGCGCCACGGTGGCGTCCGGCGAGCAGACCGGGTATGTCTTCACGTAAATAGCGTATGCGATTGGCGGGATGTTCCGCGATAAACGTCTGCACCCGTTCCGGTGTTGTATCCGTCGACCCGTTATCGACCACCAGTATTTCAAACGCTTCCGGGGAAAGTTTTTGGGCCGTTAGGCAGACAAGCACACCCATGAGAGTATCTATACGGTTCAATGTGGGGATTATTGCGCTCCAGAGTATTTTCATTAAGGTTATGCCTCTCTTAGGACTTCATTATTATACCACTTTACCAGTGGAATACGTCAGGCATTGTTTGCTGGTCGTTGCTTTTTTCAATTTTGCATATGACGCCCAATTTCAAAGGCAATCGTTTGACTTTTCAAAACAAGGCCATTCAAAATCTCGCCATTCTACTAAATTCTGTGATAAAATCAATATTTGTTAGTAGAACAGACGGCTTCTGGGCGATTTCGTAACTCAAAAATTGACATGTGATTGGCGATGCGGGATGTGTAGACATTGCGAAAAGCATGCCATCGGAAGAGATAGCGCTAATAGTAAAGGACAAATAGTCGTAATGAGCGAATGGATAGAGATAACGACAATTATGGGATGTGCTAATAACTGTGTATATTGCCCCCAGGATGTTCTTTTGAACATTTTTTTTAAAATTAATAAAACTACCGATAAAAAACTTTCCTTTGACGATTTTAAAAATATGTTATCAAAAATTCCTAAGAGAATAAAAATCTCATTTTCGGGTTTTGCCGAACCGTTTGTAAACGAAGACACCGTCAAAATGCTTATCTTCGCCCATGAACAAGGTTTTGCCGTAGAGGTTTTTTCTACACTAAGGGGACTTGATATTTCGGATATCAAGCTGATGTCAACCATTCCATTTGTTGATTTTTGCGTACATATTCCTGACGCTGATGGGCTGATGATTTATGATATTGATGATAATTATAAAGAAAAACTGACACTCATTAAAAGTCGAAACTTTTCCAATCTAAGGTTTTTAACCATTGGAAGGATAAATAAAGAGTTAAATCTATTGCTGGGCAACAAGATTGGAGAATTGCCAATAATATCTCGTGGCAATAATTTAAAAATGTTTAATCTGGATAAAAACATAAAAGTCCAGGATGCATCTATACAGAGAAAAGGCAGAAAGATTGTCTGCAACCACAGATTCTATGGAAAAAGAAAAGGCTGCTACAGTGAAGTTGAAACCCCTGTACTTTTGCCAAACGGTGAAATGACACTGTGTTGTATGGACTACGGATTAAAACATGTTTTGGGAAATTTAAAAAATAACACTTACGATGAAATTATGAACGGTAGCGTCATTAAACGAATCAGAAAATCTATGAAAAACCAAAATGATGATTTTTTGCTATGCAGAAGTTGCGAATGGGCAAAAGAGTACGATTTGCGAAAGTGGAAAAACTTTTTAAAAACGGGCAAATATGAGAATGCCGGATGATTCTGATAACCAGGCAATCTGATAATAATATAATGTTGTTCCACCACAATTATCGGGCTTTCAGTAACATCCAGGCATTCCAGTTACCCGATTTCGGCGTGCGCTCCTTGAGTCCCCAGCCTGAAAGATAATTTTGGCGGACGATTCGTAAGAGTACGCACAGCGGCAAAGGTTATGACGCATTTGATGTTCGGTTTAGTGGCTTTGACAGCAAATCAGTTGTTTCGCCTGCTTGAATGAAGACGTATTGCCAGCAGCATCGCGAAATTTTTCAGAGGCGCGGGCGAAGTTCTGTTCAAAACTGTTCCGACTGATATGTCAGTCGGATTTCGGTTCGGGGGGATAGGATGTTAGTACGCCTTTTAGGCTCAATTGTCGCTTAATTGGAAGGAACATCCTTTAATTTTTGAGGTTTTGCAAGAACCTCGATTCTTACATATTTTCCTTAAAATTTTCAAAGTATCGTATGGAAGCTTCGTCTACAGGTGTAAAACGCGTTTTATCCATTTCGCCAACATAGGGGCCTTGCTTTACTTCGATGATTTCAGACTGTTCAAGCATGACAAGACCATGTCCGCCATGCGCTAGAAGAGCCACATCGCCGGCTTTCAGAATATGGCTTGCAAAATATTCCCGACTTTCTGGCAGGTATATATCCAGGCGCACTCTCCCTCGCCTTATGAAGAGCGCTTCCTGCGTCCATTCTATTGTGCGCGGAACGGGGTTGTGGTCATGTGGAGGCACAACGTGACCCTTTGGCCTGTTCATATATCCAAGCTGCTGAGAAAATGAGCCTGGAGTGAAGAACCGTATGCCGTCACAGGTAAAATCATCGGGCAGTATGCAGGCAAGTATTTTGGAATTGTGGGTAATTGTTAACATGGCGCTCCATCTCTGTAAAAATTAACTATCCTGTTAGACATAAAGCCCATAAGTAGTTAAGCCTATTTTCGCGGCAAATTTAGGCGTTATTTTCAAATAATCCACCACAAAGCGTGAACAATAAACCGCACAGTTCCTTCTGCTTAATGATGCCGCATGCCTTTTTAGTGAGGCGCGGAGACTGTCTCCAGCTCTGTCGATAATGGTTTCCCAAAAAGGAATCGAGCCACCAAAGCGAATATCTGCAAGTTGTGATGCTTGTCCAAGATAGATGGAATTGCATTTTTGTTCAGCAGCCCAATCAAAAAATAAATCAATTTCATGAATATTTATTGGAGTTATCAAGTATTTAAGATGCAATGAAATTGTTGTGTTTGCTCCTATCATTTTTATGAATGACTTTGTTTTAGCAAAATCAATATTCATTATTTTTTTATACGTTGCATCCTGAAACCCCACAATAGAAATATATATACTTGTGAAAATCCGCTTAACTTGTTCATAAACAGCTTCTGACGCATTGCCATTCGTGATCAAAATAATCTTAATATCTGAATTTTTTCTACGAATAACATCAAGCCATTGCAAGGTTTTTGGTTGAGCGAGGCATTCTCCGCCTTGGACGGAAATTTCATGTGGATTCAGTTGGGTTATGAATTGAGTCAAAGCATCATAAAGGTCGTATTTCCCGCGCCAGGAAGGCGCGTGAACGCAACACATAGCACATGAGGCGTTACAGGATAGAGACGTTTCAAAAAAAATGGTGCGAACATTTTCACCTTCCCACTTCTTAAGCTTTGCTTCATCACACTGGCAATTTATGTCGAACACCTTCATTTTATTGATGATATCGTGGTCAGAGATATGGCCGATTTTTTTATTTGGATTACCCCATACACGACAACAAGGAAAGATTTCACCAGTATGGGAAACAAATGGTTCACGAAAATGACATGAAACGAGTTTCCTACTTTTTTCCACTATTTTATCACACGAACTCTTCGTCTTTTTCGGTAAACATGTTTTATTTATAAGTGGTTTGACTTTAATTTTTGTACCATTAAGCAGCTTATGTTGCAAATAATCAATAATATCCACAGAATTTAATGTGCCAACAAGGACATAATCAGGATTTAAATCCTGAATTTCACCAGGCGCAACTGCCCTATACCCAAGACGTTCTCCGGGTGCACTTTCAAACCTACGATCAGAGATTGCAATGATATCTAAACTGCTCAGATCAAAATTATTATTTATATATTCAAAATTAACACCAGCTCCATATATGACAACTTTCTTTCCATTGAGGGACGTACTCAGTTTTTTAAGACGCTTTTCAAATTTTATATTTTTAAAAAATTCAGGATATTTATTCTGCGGCATTTCGCCTCCTTAAAATGCACTACTACCGATCTACAATTAAATGACTCCTTGTCTCAATTTATCAAGCTTTAAAAATTCATCAAAAAAATTCATTAATTGACGCGAGGCGTTTTCAAACAGAAACATTTCTCCCGCCTTCTGTGCCATGCGTTTAAACATTATTTCATTTTTTTCAATGGCTTGTATCGCATATCCTACTTGCCCGGGCTCAGAGTAGGTCAAGCCGCATGTGTATTTATCAAAAATGCGATGTAAATTTGTAGTGCCGTTATAGGCGATAATAGGTTTTCCGGCTGTCAGATAACGGGCGGTTTTTGCTGAAGCCATTGCCGTAAGCGCGTTGTTGAAATCAATGGGGTGGTAATGTACGAACCCTATATCTGCTGACGCAATAGCCCGAGGCATATCATTTTCCTGTAGTCGCATGGAAGAATTAACCAATTTCATATGCGGCAATCCATTGTCAGATATCGGTCTGCCAAAGGGATTATGCATAACCAATGTCCACGGTTCCGGTAAAGCAACGGCTATTTCCCTCACCCATTGCAACGACATCATATTTCCGCCAAAGTGCAGAAGGATCTTTCTTTCGTGCGGAATTCCACATAGGTCGTGCATAAAGTATCCGCCTTGAGGCTGAACAATGGATTTTTCTACTGTCACGGGCAAATATAAATTGAATCCTGCGTGACCTGTCATATTATCCAACGCATTTGCTCGATCCTCATCCTGAATTATTGTGGCTGCAGCCGACTTCCTTACGGTTCTTTCCATCTGTAGCCAGAAATCATGGAACGGGGTATGGCGTACCCAGGTTTCTGCGTCTGAACAATAAATTTCCAATGACCAATAAAAGTATGGAGTTTTCAGTTTTGAGCCCAACATAGCCGCTACAGCCAAGCCAATTTTTTCAACACCGATAAACGCGTCATATCGTTCATGGTATTTCTTTGTAAAAACCGCGCAGATGGAAGCAAGATAGTCGTGACATTCTTCTTGTGTTCTCGGCCTGCACTGTGCTTGCAGTTCATTGCACCGAATATTGGAAAGATTGGAATAGTTTTGCATGTCGATTAATATCGGAGGCGCTCCGCCATAGTCAAAAGCAAAATAATCCCCATAGATAAAATCAATGTGAATTGATTTTTCAGCTAATGCTTTTACCAACTCCATCTGATATGAGCCAACAGGGTATCCGTAAGTGAACATTGCTATGCGTTTCATTACATTTTTTTCCTTACAATCAGCAAAATCGCGACCGAAATTGGTTTTTTCCTTAATCTCGTACAAAGTCCGGCATGTTTATTTGACCCCTATGACTAGAACATCATGTCCGCGTATGTCCCGAAAATTTTCGCCAAAGCGTTTTTTAACGTCTGGCAACAGAGTTGTTTTCCATTCGCAAACCTTATCCAATATCTCAATATCAACGAGCGTGTGGTCCAAGCCGATCTTTCTACATGCCTCATATCCGGCAATTGAGTCACAATAGAAATTGTGATGAAAATTCTCAAGCGGCAGAGATAATAGCCGCAGTTCGCTCAGATTAAATTCTTCACGGATAGCAAGCAACGCTTTGTCTGACCACCGAGTGATGTGGTGTGGAGGTAAATTAGTACAACAGTTGGGAACCAACCCAATGAAACTGTCTTCAGCGGGAACTGACAAAATTAGTCGTCCTCCAGGTTTCAGGCAATATACGCAAGAGGCAATGAATGAACGAGGATCCGGTACATGTTCCAATACCTGAAAAGCGCACACCACATCAAAGCGATCTTTGTTTCTTCGCGCAAAGTATTTAAGCGCTGTGGCACGAACGTTAAGTCCTTTGTTTCGGCATGCGGCGACGGCCTGGTTGTTATATTCGAGTCCCGTGTAGTTTACACTGGGCAAAAATGCGGCAAAGTGTCCCTGCCCGCAACCGATTTCAAGTGCGTAGTCGTCCGGTTGTACATACTCGCAAGCTACTTTGTACTCACCTTTTTGCTCCATATAATACCAGGAATGGCGTTGCAGTTGTTCATATAAAGAAGCTTTGCCCACTACAAGAGGATAGAAATGAACGAGATCACTAACTTCACACCTGTACATGCCAATTTGTGGAATTCCCTGAAAATCCGCGCTGACATCGGCCAGATTCGTTCGTGCATAATGCGCGATAATCTGCCTGCTTTGCAATGTTTTTTCCAGCTTTGCGAGCGCGCCTGGCCGCAACAGGGAATGCGTATGCCGTGGAAGAGAGTTTTCTCGGGGTGCTGTGTGTCGCATGGTGATCCTTGTCAATATACGTTTAATGACTTACGAATTTTTATAAACTTCCAGATATTTTTTCACTATTTTCTTTTCATTAAAATAATCGCTTTTCGCGCGCATAAGAGATTTTTTGGAAAGCTCTTTTTTGTTTGCCAGGCAAAACTCCACACCTTGCGCCAAATCGTCAACAACAAACGGATTCGCCAAATATCCGGTTTTTCTATGTTCAACAATATCTGGAATGCCGCCCGTTTTAAATGCCGCAATCGGCACTCCGCAACACATAGCTTCCAAACACATCAGAGGAAGATTTTCTATTGTACTGGGGCAAACGAACACATCAAGTAGGTTGTAAATCGCGCAGAGTAAATTTATGTCCAAAATTTTTCCCGGCAAAAAACTTTCTATTGGAAGCATGGAAGAAAACTTATTGTCGTTGGCTCCGAAAACAATGGCAAAATAGTTTTTATCTTTCAATTTTTTAAGAGCGTTCAATAAAAACATTTCTCCCTTAACACTCTTTGTATCACTTTTGATACGAGCTGCTCCAAAGCCAATAATTTTCTTGTTTAGAGGAATCCCCAACGTTTTTTTTAAAGTATTTTTTGTTGATAATGATAAAGATTTGAAATTTACAGGAGTTATATTCGGTATAACTGCCGCGGTTTTACCTTTGAACAGTGCGCTTTTATTTAAACATTCCGCCTCATAATTACTTGGACTTGTAAAGTTAAAACGGCATTTTTTCCAAGCCCTGCGTTTGCGTTCCCATGTTTGGCGGCAAATATCAATTCCAGAACTTGTTGTCGGAAAATTATTCTCATAATACCCTTGTTCAAAGCGGGTATCATTTTCCAGTATATTTGGATGGTGTTCCGCTCCGCTAAAAAGCCATGAATCATGCATTGTCCAAACAACAGGTTTTTTTATTTTCGCGACGTCTTCTATGCTTATTGTGCCGGCTGAAATCCAGTGTAAATTTACAATATTAAAATCACTTTGATTTATGTAATTTACATCTATTTTGCTGAGTTTATTAATACTATGTAGGATCGGGTTTGTCGTTTGCAAAAGATGTTTTTTATTTCGATTTGCATATTGGCGTTCAAAATTCCTGTTTTTAGGTAATTCAAAAACATAAGGTGAGTTCGTTCGTTTTTCCACAACACCCATTTTTACATTTACGCCGTTTTTAACCATTGCATCTAAAACTCTTTTCACTGCTATAAACCCACCTTCGCCGGCATCGGAATAGCTGATTATCAGTATTTTCATTGTTTTCGGCATATTTAAATCACCTTTTTTTATTCAAAATCATAAGAGGTTGAACATGGTATGCGCCAAGCGGCTGTCTGCCTGGAGATTCTTGCTCAAAAACAGCTTCGACTTTCCACCCTTTTAATAAAAGAGGTAATCTTTTTTCGCCGTATATTCTATGCGCATTCCAAACAAGGCAATCCTTACCTTGCGGAACTCCCAAAAACAAAAAACCATCATCTCTTAAATATTCTCTGGCTACTTGCATTGCTTTTAAATCTCCATTTGGATTTAATGGATCGCCATAACGTCCCAAGCCATCGTGTTCAAAAGAAGAAAATGAAATTGCCACGTCTGTTTTTATTCCACTTTTAGCCAATTCTTCATGCGTCATAACAGTTATTTTATCATGTTCACAAACTGGTTTGTTGTAGTCTACGACATAAACATGTTCTGCGCCTTGCCAAAGAGCCATGGCTTCGCAGTTTAAACCTGCCAAACCCCATACAAGAATAGATTTGCCTTTGAGGCTGTACCTTTCAAATGCGTATAAGAAAGAATTTATATCCTTGCCATAATATTTAAAAGTTCCGTTTTTCATATTCTCAAATGCGTTTTTATAATCTTCTATTGAGTTATAAATTATTGAATAGCTTCTCTCGTCAAAATACCAATATAAAACTGGAATTTGTCCGTTCATTGTAAAATCATTCTTCAAGTGTTCTGGTATTATACTTGTGGGTGGGGGAACTTTTGAATTTTGCTGAGGGTTTGTGTAGTAATTATAATGGCATTGGGTGCTTAAATTTAAAATCCCTTGGGAAATTTCAAAACGTATTTCTTGCGACCTAAGGTTTGTAGTAATTTCTTTGATTATTTTTTCATTTTGAACGGCAATAATTACGTATGTATCCTTCCCAGATTTAGGGACTAATATCGGCGAACATGGATCCAGCACGGGCAAACCTATCCTTGTTTTTATTTGGCTTGCTTTAGCATCAATAAATCCTATAACATTAATGCCATTTTTCTCGCAATCAAGAGCCGTTAAAACTCCACAGCGTCCTGCGCCCCAAATGTAAACATATGTGTTTTTACTCATTCAATTCCCCGTAAGTTAATAAAAATCCATATTTTTATTAACTTTGATAATACCATAAGCAGTATACTCTATTCAAAAATAGCCTTCTCAAGAAGTTAGCTTTTCAAAAGGTACGATAAAATCCTTGTTTTCAATTAACCCCGCCTCTTTACATACCTTAGATATTTCATCGCAATAATTGCGACTCGCCACTAATGTCAAAAAATCTTTATCCTTGTTTTCAAAAGCAAACTTTGGCGCAAAAACCGGTCTGCCTAAAAAAGCATATTGTTGAATCGCTTCGCTGGAATCTAAAAAGCCGTATATAAAAATCCTATGGTAAATGCAATAATTATAAATTAATATTCCGTCAGCGCCTACTCCCCAAACCAAGAGTTTTTTATTACTTGGAAATATTATTTTTTTAGGGACAAATTTTTTATTATTTTCGTTAGTAAATTCAAGAAACCTGGAGTTATTATAGTAAAAATCATTGCCAAGAAATCTTTTGATTTTTAGTTTAAACCAATATATTTTATTATAAAAATTATACCAGGACTTAACAAACGGTGTATTCCAAACCATATCATAAAAAACTATGGATTTTATAGAATTATGCAAGGCAGGATATCTGAATAATTCTAACGCAATTTTATTAAGTTCTTGTTGGCTTTTTTCTTTATTAATGTTTGACAATCCAATGGTATTAAAAACACTAATCGTAACGGGAATATAACGATAAGTTGCTCCATGTTCAAATAGAGTTTTTATAAAAAAGTCCCAATCCGAAGCAAGAGATAAATCAGCCCTATAAAAGCCGAATTTTGAGAATAAAATCAACTTTATAAAAGAACTTTGATGATTGACAATAGAACTCGCTCCTAAAAAGTTCAGAATTGATAATGGCGAATCGCATTTTCTCAATATTCTTTGCCCCAAATTATTTTCACTAATGGGATTTCCATAAACAATATCCTCAAAAATATTATGCTGGAATACCTCTTCTAGAACCGAACATGAATATAAATAATCCCCTGAATTTAAAAAAAGGCAATACTCTCCATTTGCAACCTTAATGCCCTTGTTCATTGCATCGTAAATCCCAGCATCTGGTTCGCTGACAGAGTAAGTAATATATTCAGAGTATTCTTTTATTATATTTACGCTGTCGTCCTTACTTGCCCCATCTATAACTATGTATTCTAAATCTTTAAACATTTGACAAATAACACTTTCTATGGTTTTTTTTAAACCAATTGCATTGTTTTTATTTATTGTTATTATGGATAGTTTTTTGGCCATATAGGTAATGTAATAAATTATGAACAAACACTTTTGAACGGAACAATAAAATCCTTGTTTTCAACTAGCCCTGCTTCTTTGCAAGCCTTCGAAATTTCATCACAATAATTGCGGCTTGCCACTACTATAAAAAAATCTTTAATCTTGTTTTCAAAAGCAAACTTTGGAGTAAAAACTGGTCTACCCAAAAAAGCGTATTGTTGCATTGCTTCGTTGGTATCTAAAAAACCATATATAAACATTCTATGTTTAATGCAATAATTATAAATTAATATCCCGTCAGCGCCTACTCCCCAAATCAAGAGTTTTTTATTACTTGGAACTTTTATTTTTTTGGGAACAAAGTTTTTGTTAATTCGATTTAAAAATTTGGAGTTATTATAATAAAAATCTTTACCAAAACATCTTTTAATTTTCAGTTTCAGTTCACATATTTTGTTGTAAAACTTATACCAGGAACTAATAAATGGGGTGTTCCAGACCATGTCATAAAAGGCGATAGACCTTATGGAATTATATAAGGCAGGATATTTGAATATTTCCAATACAATCTTGTTAATTTCCCGCAGCCTCGTTTTTTCATTGCGGCTTGACAATCCTAGCGTATTATAAATGCTGATTGTAACAGGGATGTAACGATAAGTTACCCCATGTTCAAATATGGCTTTCAGGAAAAAAGCCACGTCCGATACGATGAGCAAATCTGTTCGATAAAAGCCAAATTTTGAAAATAAATTCCGTTTTATAAAAGAACTTGGATGATGAACAAGTTGATTTGTCATTCCTGGAAAACTTAAAATTGATAATGAACGGTCACATTTTCGTAATAATCTTTGTTTAAAATTATTTTCTAAAACAATATTTCCATAAATAATATCTTCAAATAAATCATACTGAAATGCATCTCTAAGTACCGAATTAGAACTTAAATAATCTCCTGAATTTAAAAACAGACAATACTCACCGCTTGCTGTTTTTATGCCCTTATTCATTGCGTCGTAGATTCCGCTGTCTGGTTCGCTGACGGAGCAAGTTATATGCTGCGAATATTCTTTTATTATGTTCACGCTATCATCTGTGCTTACGCCATCAATAATTATATATTCAAAGTCATTAAATGTCTGACTAACAACACTTTCTATGGTTTTTCGTAAGCCGTTTGCATTGTTTTTGTTTATTGTTATTATGGATAATTTCTTTGTCATAACGTTAGTGTAGAAATCATGAAGTGTATTTCGGTCGTGTTACAGTGGTTTAACACCAAAAAACACTTTTATATAGCCATCCCCATACAATTTAAAAAACTTTCGCCAATTGTTTTGCAACTAATTTAAGTGAATGATATTTTATTACATATTGTTTCGCTTTGTCGCCCAATTTCAACAGTTCATTGTAGCTTCCTTTGTATTTTTCACGAATTGCAATAATTTGTTTTTTCAATTTCTCTTTGTGTTCAATTGAATTTCTATAAAAATAAGTATAAAAGAAAGATTGATCTTCGATATTAAGCAAGGTTCCCGTTAGCGAAGAGAGTACGGTTCTTCCATAAGAAAACGCCAGTAAAGTTGTACCGCTGTTGAGCGAAGAATTCAAATCGTATGGCAAAACCAAAAGATGGCAATTAGCCAAAATTCCGGGAATTTCTTTGTCGCCAATAAATCTGAAACAGGTTTTAATATTGCTATATTCCCCAACTAAATTGTCAAGACAGTTCAAGTATTGTACGTCACCTCCGCCGTAAATATTTAGTTCTACATCACTAAAGTTTAATTCTTTTATTGTAGAAATAAGTATTTCAATATTTTTGTATTTTCTAACACTCCCCAAAAAACACAATTTCAACTTTTCACTTTGCAAATAATTTTCTGTTCTCTCAAAACCATATACTCCTGTATAGCAGGGGTGCGGAACAAAAACGATTTTGTTTAGAATTTTTAAATTTGAATCGCAAAGTTCTTCGACGATCCTTATCGTTGAGTTGCTGTGAATTATAATTTTATCTGCTATATTAGCCATTGTTTTCATAAAATATTTTGCTTTTTGAATGTCTTTTGTTTCGTGTGGAAGTTTATTGTGGAAATTCCAAATAATTTTTTTACCAGCAGCCGCCAAACTTTTAATTTGTAGCAAAACATCAGGATTTTCATAAGAATCTTCAACCCAGTGATACCAAACAATATCGGCAATATCTATATCTTTTTGCGGTATGGGCGCTATGTCTATAAGTCGTAGTGTCTTTTTCATCAAATCTATATATTTGTTTTCACAATTAAATGGAAATATGCAGCAAGTCTGTTTTATTTGATAAGTATTTGGCACAAAAAGCACGTCGCTTCCAGCCGTTAAAAGTGCTTTATAACCCTTTTGTTTAACAAATTCAACAACATCACTGTTTTCTTCCGTTTCTATTGTTATAAAACCAAACGAATATTTATCGAAATTTATTGAACGCAAAACGTTCATTTCATGCCCTTCGGTGTCTATACTCAAAAAATCGATATGTTTTATGTTTGGAAAACCTTTCATCATATCGTCGAAGGTTATTGTGTCTATTGTTACAGCCTGCATACTGCTTAATTGTTTCGCTTCTTCAATATGGCGCTGTGATATGGTACTTAAAATTTCGTTGCGTGTATTTATTTCAGGGAATGTAATAAATTCTACATTTTTTTGAGTTTTGTCGGAAATTGCAAAATTGTATAACACACAATTCCGGTATTTATTTAGCTGCTCAAATGTTGTTTTATGAGGTTCAATGCAAATCCCATTCCATCCTAATTGTTCTGCCCAATATGTAGTACTTCCGTTGTATCCGTCACATGCCCCAATTTCAATATAAAATCCGGTTTTTTTTCCGTTGAAAAACAAATAAGCCATTATATCTTGCGCAAATTGTGCCGAAAATCGTAAACTTTGACCATGGGCATTTTTGATAAGATGTTCGTAAACGTCGCCCCGTAAGGAAGTCCTTACGCAAAACTTATTTAAAATGTTTTTATATGCCAGTTTACTAAACCCAAAGCTGCTGTAAACATGATGTAGTATTTTACTTTCAGGAACCCCATAATCATTAAGAAGAACCCTTACATTATGTGCTACAATCTCGCTTTCAATGGCAATGACTACCGTGTCATAATCATCAACGCTTAAACTTGTGATAGTCCCCGGATTTTTTGTGAGTATCCCGTCTGCATTATTGTCAAGCCAAAGCACTATTTCGCCAAAATTCGTTTCTATAATCTGATCATAGAATTGCTCGCCTACAGTACCGGCGCCATACAAAACTACGCGGCTGCCTTTTGGTACTTTATCAAATGGAAATAGATAGTAGGTCATTCAGTTAAACTCAACATATATAAGCTATCTCGCTATCGGCCTTCAAAATACTTGTCCAATCCTCAACAAACTTTTTACAGTTAATACAGTACAATACAATCAAGTGAATCAGGTCAAGTCAACCCGCTCGTCAGCGGATATACAACAGCTTTGTCACTCAAACTCACTACATTGAATAATGATACCATTTTGCGAAACGGGCGTCAACTTTTTTGTTGTCAATATTGTCAATTTACAATGCGGTTTGCCATGCAAAAATTTTTTGATAACGTTGTCTATCAGTAGACATGCGCCAGCATCCGGAAGAATTGTCGCCTGTAACGCAAGCACGTATACGGCTGTCGCAAATATAACTTGATACGAGGCTATTTTTATTTCATACTAGAAAATCAATCTCTGGCCATTTTCATTCTTTATGGCCAGTCACAAGTTAGTATGTAACAGGATGTCGATGAATTGCTTTGCTGAGAGACTTTCGCTGAATGAAGTTCCCTAAAAATATGATTGGCTAATCGTCGGTTCAGGCTTGTTTGGCGCGGTTTTCGCATATGAAGCATCAATGCAAGGAAAAAGATGCCTTGTCATTGATAAACGCGAGCATGTTGGCGGAAGCGTGTACTGCGAAAATATTGAAGGCATACAGGTTCATAAGCTGTAATTGGAATGGCCATTAAACTGGAAGGAGAGGGTATTCACGGATGAACGATTTGGCTATTGTAATATGTAATTACAACAAGCGGGAATTTGTACTGGGCTGCATAAAGTCTGTTTTTCAATCGGATTATCTTGATTTTGACGTATTCGTAGTGGACAACGCCTCAACAGACGGTTCCGCCGAAGCCATACAAAATGAATTCGGCGAAAGGCTTACTCTTTTAATCAATGAGATGAATACAGGCGGTTCAGGTGGATTTAATCGCGGCATGCGTGAGGTTATGGCTCGTAATGCCTACAAGTACGTAATTCTTTTAGATAACGATACCACATTGGAAAATAACGCGATTAGAGAACTACGCAGTTATATGGATCAACATCCTGAAGTCGGCATTTGTGGCGCGGCTATTTTCCAAATGAACAAACCGGAAATTATACAGGAAATGGGCGCGCTTATCAGTTTAGATGAATTTACAAATAAGCCGCTTTATCGCCAGTTAACGGCAGATGTATTGCCTCTGTTTGTGGAGTGCGACTATGTGCCGTTTTGCGCTGCCATTATCAGAATTGACGCTATTCAAAAAGTCGGGTTGATGGAATCCCGATATTTTATTTATTGGGATGATATGGAATTCTGCTGGCGTGTTCGGAATGCCGGCTATAAAATACGCGCGATTTCATCCGCAATCGTTTACCACAATATGAGCTGGTCAAAACCCGAAACATCATTCATTTTCTACTATTTTTTCAGGAATAAAACCAATTGTTTTGCCAGACATACGAACGATTTTGAATTTGCGTTGCTACCCGAAATCATCACGAAACGATTTTACAGAAGCATGATATGTAATCAGGATAACTCTCCTGTAACTTCTACTTATATGTACGCGCTGGACGATGCGTTAAACGGCGTTATGGGGAAAGCCGACGACTATAAAATCGTCCCACTATGCACAGAGAGAAAATGGCACGCACTTGTCAAAGGAAAATCAAATATCCTCATACACTACGATCCGGTGTTTGTCAAAATTGACGTACTGTTATCACAATTACGGGAATTGTGCAACGCGAAGCTTACGGTTGTGACCTATGGAGTCGATCTGTCACATTTTAATTCGGCAGATGCTATTTTTGTCACGGAGAAAACACCGGATACGCAATATGATCTGGAAATCATCGTCTGCTACCATGTTTTGGATTTGCCTTTTGAGTCAATATCATTTACGGAAGGGAAAACGCTTATTTACGATAATTACGAGAATAATATAGCCGACCGTGACGATTTTCTTGTTTTTCAGAATTACGAAAAAAACTACGCTGTGTTCAGGAACATGTTATATCCATTTGTCAAGGAAAAACTTAGGATAATAAGGGAGCGTTACCATGCCGAAGCTTTCGATCATAATCCCCGTTTATAATGAAGAAAAATATATATCCCAGTGTCTTGACAGCGCTCTTAGACAATCTCTTAAAGAAATAGAAGTTCTATGCGTTGACGACGGTTCCACTGACGGTTCTAAAAATATATTGAAGTCGTATCAGAAAGGCGATCCACGTGTTCATGTCCTTGAGCATAGTAACCGGGGATCGGGCATTGCGCGAAATAGGGGGGTGAAGTCTGCTTCGGGGGAATATGTCGCGTTTTTAGACGCCGATGATTACTACTGTACCCCTGACGCCCTTGAGTGCTTATACAAGGTAGCCAAGAATAACGAAGCCTTGATTGCCGGTGGGATTCAGTTGTTTGATCTTTCCGCCAATGCGGTTCCGCGCTCCTCGAAAATCACAGACTGCCCGAACGGCGGTCGGTTTTATTCCTATGAGGAATGTCAAATATCGCTAGGCTATCAGCCTTTTATTTTTTCGCGAAAAATGTTGTTGGAACATAGTATTGCTTTCCCGCCCTATCTGCGTTTTCAAGACCCTCCGTTTTTTGCGCGTGCGCTCTTTGCGGCAAAGCGTTTTTATTTCCTGCCTAAAAGTGTTCATGTTTATCGCCTCGGGCATAAAATCATAAACTGGAATTTTGAAAAGGTGAACGATCTTGTCAAAGGGTTAACCGACAACCTGTCCTTTTCAGCGGAGCATGACCTTGCGCAGCTTCACAGGGAAACCCTTGAGTACTTTGATATGGACTATTTCAGCGTTATTTTGGATAGCCTCATTGCGGGCAACAAGGAATTGCTATCGCTTCTATTAAAAACAGACAGTAATGTCAAAACCGGCTTGCTCGGCTGTACCGATTCAGGGATGTCTTTTAACTTACAGGTGTTAAACTATATTGTAATGGACACGCCCGAAGATCCATTAACAAAACTGGCTTCATCGGAAAAAATCATATATTACGGCGCTGGCAATAAGGGCAGGCGAATGATCGCCCAGGCTGAGGCACTTAGCGGACGCCCGCCGGATATGATTTGGGACGTTAATGCCCAATCCATCGGGACGATTGAAGGTCTGGCCGTTTCAATGCCGGATTTTTCACTGATGCGGGATGGTTGGGCTTTAATCATATGTGTTGAAAATCCTGTTATTGCCCGGTCTGTGCGATTGTCCTGCGAAGCATATCGTTTTTATAATGTTTTCGATTGGTCTCTTATACAAAGAGCGTGGTTGAACCAAAAGTTTAAGAGTGTTATTCAGTCACTCCGTATCATATCCGCCATCGACGGTTAGAATCGTTCCATTGATATAGCTGTTATCTATCAAATTCATACACGCGTCTGCCACTTCCCCGGGCTCTCCGAAGCGCCGGACGGCAACTTTGCTTGCAATTTTTTCCCTTAGCCACTCCGGTTTTTCTTTTTGCCATTCGGTTTCAATAAAACCGGGGCAAAGCACGTTTACCCGTATTCCACGCGGCGCGAACTCTTTTACGAGAGTCATCGCCAGCATATTTACAGCAGCCTTTGAAACTCCATATGGAATCGAAATCGCATGAGGTTTAAGCGACAGCGTCGAACTTATAAACACCAGTGAACCGTTTTCCGCAATGCTATCTGACAACTTTTGCAAGAGAAAAAACGGCACATTGACGTTGGTATCCATAACGCGCTGCCAATTGTCGTAAGTAATGTCGACGAATGGCTCCCGGCAGGTTGTTCCCGCGTTGAAAACAACGCAGTCAAGCTGATTTGTCTTTTTTAGTATGGCGTCAGATAGTGTTTCAACGCCGTTTAATGTTGATAAATCAGCTTTTATAAGCAAACGGCATTCTTCGGGAAATGGAATTTTAACAGTATCGTCATGCGCATAGTTGAAGAATACATAAAAACCGCGCCCGATCAGTTTTTCCGCAATGGCATAACCGATGCCTTTCGTCGAGCCTGTAACAAGAGCGTACTTCATTCTATTTGAGCACCTATCAATTCTTTGCTATTTTTAACCGCAGATGTCATTATTCGCTTAATCGCTTCTGCTTTCTCTGTGGAGAATCCGTTGATGCCCGCATATCCGTCAACTTGAGATGTATCGTATAAATGCTCTAAAAGCGCTGTTCCCGTAAAACCTTCATCTATAAGTTCGACAATATTTTCGTCAGCCATTCCGGCAATTCTCGAATAGAAGAAAATGCTTCTAAGCCTGGTGTAGGCATAAATAGGCATAAACTCCGCCTTAAATCCCTTTTCTATGTACCAATCCGTAAGGAATGAAAACATTGAAGCGTAAACCGCCGCAATATTTACCTTCTTTGCCACCGTGTAGACGTTTGAGTCCGTTCTCTGAAGATAGTTGTAATATCCTCCATCAATGTTCACGAGTTGCTTTATGAATGGCAGCAGCATGAAATTAAAAAGCGTGTCGTCGCCAAGCTTGAAATCCTGAAAACGCACGCCGGATTTCTTTATCATCTCCGTGCGATACAACCGTGTCCAAATGTAATTATTGGGTTTAGGACACGCGCAGTATTTATAGAAATAGCCGTTAACATCGTCGGCAACGTTAATAAACGTTTCATGCATATTGGAATAGCGCGGTTCAACACGGTCTTCAAACACGAGACTGTAATTGCAAACCGCCACATCCGCGTTGTGTTCCGTAATTGCTTTATGCAACTCCAGGTACATATTCCGTTCCAAATAATCGTCGCTGTCGACAAAGGTAAGATAATCGCCGGTTGCCGCGCTTATCCCGGCATTTCGCGCCGCGGTAACTCCGGAGTTTTTCTGCTCCAAATATCGTAGTCTGGCGTCGGACATGAATTCTGAGATAACATCGGCGGTATTGTCGGTTGAACCGTCATTTACCACTATTACTTCCAATTTATCATGTGTCTGCAAAAGCACGGTGTCTAAGCATTTGCCGATATATCGGCCTACGTTATATGCCGGAATTATAACGGAAATCGTATTATTCATGCTGTATGCCGCGATGCTTGAGTATTCGGTTATAGTCTTCAATATAGTCGATTTCCGCCCAAAAATTACCGGCGATGTCTTTTGCCCAAATCGGGCGCTCGGAAGTCATGCTGTACAATATCTGCTCCCACCAGTCGCCGAGACGCTGCCATTCAATCATTTGCGTGAGGCGTTCCCTGCATTTTGCCACCATGTCTCCGCGAATGAGCGCGAGCCCGACATACTCGCAATTCGCCTTGCGGCAATCTATTCCTTTCCCATAAGAAACAATAGCGCCGTCAACAACTCTGAAAAGATAATCTCCCTGTTCAACCCGGCTTGAATCGCACAGCATTACGCAATCGCGGGTCTCCTCCAATAAAACCGACAGCAATTGCTCGTCCCAAAATACGTCGGCGTTGCCCAAAATTATGCCTTCCCCTTTCAGTTCGTCTTTAGCGAACCATAGCGAGGCCAGACTGTTTGTAATCGAATAAAAAACATTGTCATGATAAGTTACCGGCAACCCCTGAAGGCTTTTTATGATGCGATATTTATTGAAACCTACAACCAGATGCACCTCGACTCCCGCGTCCAGCAGCATTTGAACGGTATGACGAATAAGTGAAATGCCGCCGATGTCGAGCGTACACTTGCAGTTGTCTTCAATTGCACGGCTGATTCGGGTTCCGCGACCAGCGGCCATTAAGATTGCTTTATACATCCCTCTGTTGTGCCTTTCATGAATTTTTTATAAGCAAAAAAAACTATACAGATATAAGTGTTTTATATCAAATCTTGGTGATACAAATTATCTTGTCTCCTCCTTTTAAACTATCTATGCTTTAGCCCCGCCGGGGGCAATGTTCCAATATAAACTACGCGCCCCAGACGCTGATGGCAAGATCACCGAAACATTCGTCTCGTTGCCAGATTCTTTCGTCCCAGGTTTGTTTCGTATCACGGTCGAAAATCATCAGATGCGCTTCATCTGCGCCGACTCGGCGGACGTAATCGGCGGTCTGTTCCAATCCCTGCGCTATAACGGTTTCCAACGCACCGCGGCGCAGTTTTATCTCTATAACAACGCGCTGGATCGGGCCGTGTAATCCCTGCTTTTCATCCAAGGGCCATTCGATGAAAAGATCCGTCCGTTTGCGACCCAAGCCATATTCACGGTTGATACGACCGCCGCCGTTGATAACGCGCTGCAAAAACGCCTGCATCAGCATTTGCGGCGCCGCCTCTTTATAGCTGAAATTTTCACACCAACTGTCGGCGTGCTCGCGGAAAAACTGCTGAAAAGCGGCAAGCAATTTGGGCATGTCAAGACGGTGTTCCGGCGTGACATACCATTCAGTTTCCTGATTGGAGATCATTACCTGCGCCGCCCATGTCAGTTCACGTGGAATCACTTCCAGGTAAATACGGTTGCTGATACGAATAGACGGACGAGTCCGGATCAATCCTAAATCGGATACATACTCAATATCGGCGGGCGGGACATGAAGGTTGTCTTCTTCGGCGGCAAGCAGGGCGCTAATGACGCTGTAAACGCGCGGTTCCCTCAGTTTGTCAATCAATTGATCGAGGTGCGCGGCGCGCGACTGGATCAATTGTTCACGAGCTTCCATGTAGTCTGAAAGACTGATTTTCCGGCTACGATCGCGGTTGACACGGAGTTTCCAAGTTAATTCATAGCCCAAAGCGTTGACGAGCCAGGGTTGGCCAAAAGTGTCTTCCCAAAGTTCGGGGAAAATGGCTTCATCAAACGACTGTCCGGTCTCTTCCGTATGTTGCAGCCATAACGCTTTGGTTTCTTCCGGCGAAAAATTTCCCATGCGCAGCGATTCCGTTTTGATATTAAAAGCGCTGCCGCCGGTAATGATTTCTCCGCCGCCCTGCTGAATACGATAATCACGCACATCTCGCACGCCGCAAAGTACGACGCTTTGAGGAAACTCCTTGGGGCGCTTGGCATAACCGGCGCGTATCTGGCGCAGGAGCGAAATCAGCGTATCGCCAACAAGGGCATCTACTTCATCCAGGAAAAGCACCGTGGGCTTGTCCGATGTCGCCGTCCAGTAATTCAGCAGTTGAGAAAGCTGATCTTGCGGCTGAAGCAATGTTCCTTTTTCCAGGAACCACTGCCGCATATCCTGCCTTCGCAGATACAACGCCAGATCGCTTGAAATTGCGCTGCATACGGTTGACATGCCTTGCGTTACATCTCCGCGCGCCGCCTGTGCCGCTTCTATATTAGAGTAGGCGCAGGCGTAACGGCCTTCTTCGTTCAGTACGCGCGTCATTGACAAAAGCGTGCTGGTCTTGCCTGTCTGGCGCGGCGCGTGTAAAACAAAATAGCGTTTGTCCCGGATCAGCCTTTGTATGTCTTCCCAATCGACGCGCGCAAGCGGATCAATCAAGTAGTGATCTTCCGGAACCATGGGCCCCGCGTTGTTAAAAAAGCGCTCCATATCCGTATTCCCTCGATTTCTTTTGCGATTACACCGGCGTTGTTGTCCGGGACCCCGCCCTCGGCGTCCCGGACATGATTACGCCCCCCAGACGCTTATGGCAAGATCGCCGAAATGCTCGTCTCGCCGCCAGATTCTTTCGTCCCAGGTTTGGTTTGTCTCTCGGTCGAAGATCATCAGATGCGCTTCATCCGCGCCGACTCGGCGGACGTAATCGGCGGTCTGTTCCAATCCCTGCGCGATAACGGTTTCAATCGCGCCGCGCCGCAGCTTGATTTCTATCACGATGCGCTGAATCGGGCCGTGAAGCCCCTGCTTTTCGTCCAATGGCCATTCGATGAAAAGATCCGTCCGTTTGCGACCAAGTCCATATTCACGGTTGATACGACCGCCGCCGTTGATGATACGCTGCAAAAACGCCTGCATAATAAGCTGCGGCGCAGCTTCTCTGTAGCTGAAACCCTCGCTCCAATTGTCGGCGTGTTCGCGGAAGAACTGCTGAAAAGCGGCAAGCAGTTTAGGCATGTCCAATCGGTGTTCCGGCGTGACATACCATTCCGTTTCCTGATTGGCGATACGCGTCTGCGCTACCCAGACAAGTTCACGTGGAATGATTTCCTGATAAATGCGGTTGCTGATGCGGACGGACGGACGTGTTCTGATTAGCCCCAGATCTTCAACATATTGCTGGTCGTCCGGGCTTATACCTTCGATGCCGCCTGGTTCCCCCGAAAGCATTGCGTCAATGACACGATGTACGCGCGGTTCCCTCAGCTTGTCAATAAGTTGATCGAGGTGCGTGGCGCGCGACTGAATCAATTGCTCACGCGCTTCCATGTAGTCTGAAAGACCGATCTTCCGGCTACGATCGCGGTTGACGCGGAGTTCCCAAGTTAATTCATAACCTAGGGCGTTGACGAGCCAGGGCTGGCCGAAAGTGTCTTCCCAAAGCTCGGGAAAAATGGCTTCGTCAAACGCCTGCCCGGTTTCTTCCGTGTGTTGCAACCATAACGCCCGGGTTTCTTCGGTAGAGAAATTTCCCATGCGCAATGATTTGGTTTTGATATTAAAGGCGCTGCCGCCTGTAATGATTTCGCCATCGCCCTGCTGAATACGGTAATCACGCACATCGCGCACACCGCAAAGTACGACGCTTTGCGGAAACTCCTTTGGGCGATCGGCGTAACCGGCGCGAATCTGGCGCAGAAGAGAGATCAATGTATCGCCGACAAGCGCATCGACTTCATCTAGGAAAAGTACCGTGGGTTTATCCGATGTTACCGTCCAGTAATTCAGCAGTTGAAAAAGCTGATCCTGCGGTTGAAACAGTACTCCTTCTTTCAGGTACCACTGTTGCAATTCCGGGCGGCGCAGATGCCGTATCAGCGCGCTTGAAATTGCACTGCATACGGTTGGTATGCCTTGCGTCACATCTCCGCGCGCCGCCTGTGCAGCTTCTATATTTGCGTAGACACAAGCGTAGCGGCCTTCTTCGTTCAGGGCGTGCATCATTGCCAAAAGCGTGCTGGTTTTGCCTGTCTGGCGCGGAGCGTGCAGGACAAAGTAGCGTTGCCCGTCTATCAGGTTCCGTACTTCCTCCCAGTCCAGGCGCGTGAGCGGATCAATGTAATAATGAAGTTCAGTTTTGATAGGCCCCGCGTTATTAAAAGAACGTTCCATATCCGTATCCCCTCGATTTCTTTTGCGATTACACCGGCGTTGTTGTCCGGGACACCGCCCTCGGCGTCCCGGACATGATTACGCCCCCCAGACACTTACGGCAAGATCGCCGAAATGTTCGTCTCGCCGCCAGATTCTTTCGTCCCAGGTTTGGTTTGTCTCTCGGTCGAAGATCATCAGATGCGCTTCATCCGCGCCAACACGGCGGACGTAATCGGCGGTCTGTTCCAATCCCCGCTCGATAACGGTTTCAAGCGCGCCCCGCCGCAGTTTGATTTCAATAACTATGCGCTGAATCGGGCCGTGAAGCCCCTGCTTTTCATCCAAAGGCCACTCGATGAAAAGATCCGTTCGTTTGCGTCCCAAACCATATTCACGGTTGATCCGCCCGCCGCCGTTAATAATGCGCTGCAAAAACGCCTGCATCAGCATTTGCGGCGCTGCCTCTTTATAACTGAAATTTTCGCACCAACTGTCGGCATGTTCCCGGAAAAACTGCTGAAACGCGGCAAGCAGTTTGGGCATATCCAATCGGTGTTCAGAAGTGACATACCATTCAGTTTCCTGGTTGGAGATCATCACCTGCGCCGCCCATGTCAGTTCGCGTGGAATCACTTCCCGGTAAATACGGTTGCTGATGCGAATAGACGGACGCGTACGGATCAATCCCAGATCGGCGACATACTCTATATCGGCGGGAGGGACATGAAGACTGTCTTCTTCGGCGGCAAGAATGGCGCTGATGACGCTGTAAACGCGCGGTTCCCGCAGTTTATCAATCAGTTGGTCAAGATGTGTGGCGCGCGACTGAATCAATTGCTCACGCGCGTCCATGTAGTCTGAAAGACTGATATTCCGGCTGCGATCGCGGTTGACGCGGAGTTCCCATGTTAATTCATAGCCCAAAGCGTTGACGAGCCAGGGCTGACCGAAGGTATCTTCCCAAAGTTCGGGAAAAATGGCTTCGTCAAATGCCTGCCCGGTTTCTTCCGTATGTTGCAGCCATAACGCACGGGTTTCTTCAGGCGAGAAATTTCCCATACGCAATGATTTGGTTTTGATATTAAAAGCACTGCCGCCTGTGATGATTTCTCCGTCGCCCTGTTGAATACGGTAATCGCGCACATCGCGCACACCGCAAAGTACTACGCTTTGTGGAAACTCCTTTGGGCGATCGGCGTAACCGGCGCGAATCTGTCGTAGCAGAGAAATCAGCGTATCGCCGACAAGCGCGTCGACTTCATCAAGGAAAAGTACCGTGGGTTTATCCGATGTTACCGTCCAGTAATTAAGCAGTTGAAAAAGCATATCCTGCGGCGGAGACGAGTTGTATTTTTCCAGGAACCACTGCTGCATATCCTGCCTTCGCAGATACCGTGCCAAAGCGCTTGAAACGGCGCTGCA
>Ga0082212_10000852_pt1 | contig 44783 bp, 41 predicted proteins | sample TergutNt197P3_FD_71548 | JGI IMG/M metagenome (GOLD analysis project Ga0082212, IMG submission 71548) | Neocapritermes taracua P3 segment gut microbial communities from Petit-Saut dam, French Guiana - Nt197 P3 | ecosystem: Host-associated > Arthropoda: Insects > Digestive system > Gut ... | reverse complement strand
AGCCCTCGGCTACGGAGCCGAGCCGCCACATCCCGAGCCCGGCCGACATGGCGCGGGGCCAGTACCAGCCGAAGATCAGGCCGGCCGGGCCAAAGCTTTTCGGCCGCGTCCGCCAGCATATCCTCTTCCCCGGGGTGGGTCGAACCGGCCACCACCAGGGGGCCCGGGGCGGCCTCGCCCCAGAGTCGGGTCCGGACTTCGGCCGCTTTGGCTTGGAAATCCGCGTCAATGGCCTGGTCCAGGAGGCGGTCGAATTTGGGGTTGCCCGATACTGTCAGCCGCTCGGGAGGCGCCCCGAGGGCGGCGAACCAATCCCGTTCCCTGGTTCCGGCCGCGGCGATGAGGTCGAACTCGGACAGAAGCCCGGCCATGAAGGGCCTTATCAGGCGGTAATGCCGAAAGGAGCGTTCGCTCAGACGGGCCGAGGCCAGGATCAATTTCGCGCCTTGGACCCGGACCGCCCGGATGAGGTTGGGCCACAATTCCGTTTCCAGAATGATGAGGGCTTCCGGTTTGAGCCGGGCCGCCAAACGGCTGGGGGCGCCCCAGAAATCCAGGGGCGCGGCCATAACGCGGATCCGGGGCTCTCCGGTGTTGAAGTCGGCCGCCCGGGACAGGCCCGCCGGAGTGCCCGCGCTGAGATAGATGTCGGCGTCTGGCCTCGCCTCCAGCACTGCGGCGATGACCGCGCCCGCCGCCTGGACCTCGCCCGCCGAAGCGCCGTGGAACCACAGGCGCGGCCGGCAGTAGTCGCGATGGGGGAAGAAGGTCAACCCCAGTCGTTCCCGCCAGCGGCCTCCGAAACGGCCCCGGGCCGAGGCCGCCAGGACCAGGGGCGGCCCGGCCAGGTTGGCCAGAAGGTTATACAGGGGCTGCATGGCTCAATGGATCCATTTGGGGTCTTCTTCGTTCTGGTCCGCCTCTTCGCCGAAAATGCTCTGGTTTATGATCAGGGGCGTGAATCCCCCCCGCCGGGTGGTTTCAGCCACGTATTCCCGCAGGTAGGGGAAAACCATCTGGGGCAGCACCTGGCGGACGTAATGGGGCCACTCCAGGGGCAGGGGGGGCGGGTCCAAAACGAAGAGAGCCCAGAATTCAACATCCAGAAGAAAGGGGGCGGTGTCCGGGTCGCTGGTCTGGAAGCGCTGGAAAAACTGGGCCCGGCGGCCATCATCCAAGAATTCACCGTTGTTCTTCAGGGATACCCCGATGGATATCCTTCCCTCCGTGGGCTGGCGATCGACGTTGACGGAGAAGACGCTCTTGATGAGCTTGAGCTGGTGCATCTCGATATTGCTTCTGAAAGTGGTCATAAGTCAGCCGTCGATGACCTCAATGACGTGTTCCTCTAGGTGGAGCGTTTCATCGGCTTTTATGGAGATGGAGCGGCCCAGCCTTCTCTCCAGATCCTCCAGGGCGGCCCGGCCTTCGTCAAGCATGGTCTCCTTTATCTGGGGGTGGACCGTCAGCTTCAGGCTCCCCGAGGGGTTTTCGCTGGCCCGGAGTTCCAGATCCATCAGGGCTTCATGAAAAACCGAGGTGCGGGACAGGAGAAAACCCTGGCCCTGGCAGTAGAAGCAGGGCTCCCGCAGGAAGCGGTCGATGTTCTCCTTGTTGCGCTTGCGGGTCATTTCAATGAGCCCCAGTTCGCTCATGGGCAGAACCTTGGTCTTGCCCTTGTCCCGCCTGAGGCTGTCTTTCAGGGCCTGAAAAACCCTCTCCCGGTTGCTTTCCCTTTCCATGTCGATGAAGTCGATGACGATGAGCCCGCCGATGTTCCTCAGACGCAGTTGATAGGCGATTTCCTTGACCGCTTCCAGGTTGGTCTTGAGGATTGTCTCCTCGAGGTTGTGGCGGCCCACGTAGCGCCCGGTGTTGACATCGATGACCGTCAGGGCTTCGGTGGATTCGATGACCACGTAACCCCCGCTTTTCAGCCAGACCTTTTTGCTTAGGGCCCGGGCCAGTTCCGTCTTGACCCCGGCGAAGTGGAAGATGGGTTCCGAGCCGCTGTAAAGGCTGAGGTTGCCGGCCAGTTCCGGGGAAAAGGTTTCCAGGAACTTCCTGATGGAGTCGAATTGGGCCGGGTCGTCCACCAAGAGGCGGTCGATGTTTTCAGTGAAATTGTCCCGCACCGCTTTCAAGGTGGCGTCCAGTTCCTGGTGGACCCGGGCCGGGGCGAAGGCGGTTTCGGCGTCATCCTGGATGCGGCGCCAGAGCTGAAGCAGGAACTTGGCCTCGGCCTGGATTTCGATTTCCCCCGTGCCTTCGGCGGCCGTGCGGGCTATGAAGCCGTGGTTGTGCCCCAGGCTCTCCAGGATTTCCTTGAGGCGGCGGCGTTCTTCCTCGTCCTCTATGCGGCGGCTGACCCCCAGGTGGGTCATGGTGGGCATCAAAACCAGGCGGCGGCTGGGCAGGGAGATGTGGGTCGTCACCCGGGCCCCTTTTTGGCCGATGGGTTCCTTGGATATCTGGACCAGCACCTCCTGGCCTTCGGCCAGAAGAGTTTCAATGGGCGGCGAGGCCAGGGCCAAGCCTTCCTCGCTCTCCGCGCCGGCCTGGTTAGGGTCGGTTTCGTCGTCCGGGGTCCGGCCCAGGCGCTTTTCAAAATCGGCCGCGGCCTCGGCGCAGACGTCATCCACATAGAGAAAAGCGGCCTTTTCCAGGCCGATGTCCACGAAAGCGGCCTGCATACCGGGCAGGACGCGAATGACCTGCCCCAAATAGATGTTGCCCAAGAGCCCGGCCCCCTGAGCTCCGCGTTCCACCTGGAACTCCACCAGAGTCCCGTTTTCCAGGAGCGCCACCCGGGTCTCGTGGGGCCGGTAGTTGATGATGAGTTCGGAAGTCATTTCTTTCCGTTCAACGGCCCGCCAAGGATGGTTTGCAGTTTGGTCAGGCGGACCGTGTGGGCCTGGGGGTCCAGCCCCCACAGGGCCGCGGCCGCGGCCCAGGGTTTGGGGGTGCCGGCCGGGTCGATCCTGATGGTCAGGCGGACACTGGCCTCTGTCGCCTCGGCCCCGGTCACGAAATCGGACATAAGGTATTCCCGGAGGCGGCCTCTCTTGTCAGTATAACTCAGAACGGCCTCCGGGTGAAGGGGGAGGCCGGGAGTGAAAACGGGGCGGCCGCTTTCCACCAGCCAGACCGCGGCCAGGGGCTGGATCTTGCCCTCCTCCGGGGTCAGTATCCGGGCCTCCCGGAGGGTCAGGTCTCCGGGCAGGGTTTCGGCCAGCCGGGCCATCAGTTCGGAGGCGGCCAGGGGCCGGGCGGGTTCCATTTTTACATATTCGTCCAGGCTGGGCACTCCCAGGGGCAGGGCCGTCAAAAAGGATATCCTGGGCTGGGGATTGAACCCGGCGCTCAGGGCCAGATCGACCCCGGCCCTTCGGCAGGCCCGTTTGAATATCTCCACCAGTTCCAAATGCCCCAGGAAGGCCGCCCGGCCCTCTTTTTGAAAATTGAGCAGAATGGGCCGGCCCGGCGGCCCCGGCCGCCGGGGGGCCGGGACCGCGTAGGCGGCTGAGGCGTCCCCCGAGGCGGCCGGATCAGGGGCGGCCAGATCAAGGCCGGCCGGGCCGCAGGCTCCGCAGCCGTGGCAACCGGCTTGGCGGCAGTCGGGGGTGGTCTGGCCGGCCAGGGCTTTTTGCCATTCTGAGAGCAGAAAATCTTCAGTCACCCCGGGGCTGAGGTGGCCGTAGGGCAGGGGAGCGCCCGGTTCAAAGGGGTGGAGGAGAAGGCTTTCCGAGTCCAGAGCCGCGGTCCAGAGGTCGAGATTGAAGCGGTCACTCCAGGCTTCAAAGCGGGCCCCGGCGCGGTGGAGTTTTTCCAGCACCGGGCCGAGGCGGCGGTCACCCCGGGCCAGAAGGGCTTCGGCCCAGGAGGCCCCGGGGGCGTTCCATTTGACGCTCAAGCCGGGCAGCCTGGCCAGATCGCGGACTTTCAGCAGCCTTTCGTTTATGGCCGCCGCCGGTGCGGCCGGCAACCATTGAAAGGGGGTGTGGGGCTTGGGCGTGAAGTGGGCCAGCCCCAGGTTGAGCTGGGCCCGGCTGAGTTTGCGGAGCCGCCGGACCAGGCCGGCCAGGCCGGTCAGGTCTTCATCCGTCTCCGTGGGGAGGCCCACCATGAAGTAGAGCTTCAAGGTCCGCCAGCCCAAGGCGAAGGCCCGTTCCGCGGCTTCCAGGAGATCCTCGTCGGTCAAATCCTTGTTGATGACGTTCCGGAGACGCTGGGTGCCGGCCTCGGGGGCCAGGGTGAAGCCGGTCTTGCGGACCCGTTTTATTTGGGCGGCCAGTTGGCTGCTTAAACTCTTGACCCGGAGGGAGGGCAGGGACAGGGCCACGGCCTGGTCGGCGTGGCGGTCCATGAAATCGGTCGTCAGGCGGTCGATCTCCGTGTGGTCTCCGGCCGAAAGGGAGAGGAAGGAGAGATTGCTCTGACCCCCGGATTTAAGGTTGGCCTCGGCCAGGTTCAGAATGGTCTCCCGCCGTCGTTCCCGGACCGGTCGGTAGATATAGCCGGCCTGGCAGAAGCGGCAGCCCCGGCCGCAGCCCCGGCTGATTTCGACTATGACCCGGTCATGGACGGGCTTGATGAGAGGGGTTATTTGGCAGTCCGGGGCGGGCGCGGCCTCCAGGCTGGGGGCCAGGGCCCGGGTCACCCGGTCAGGGCCGAGGGCTTCCACGGCGGCCAGGCGGCCGTCCCGGCCATAGACTGGCCGGAAAAGGGAGGGGATATACAGGCCGGGCCGCCCGGCCAGGCGGCGGAAGAGTTCGGCTTTGGGGCCGCCCTCAGTCCGCCAGGCTTTGATGATTTTCAGGTCTTCCAGAAAGGATGCCTCGGCGTCGCCCAGGAAAAACAGGTCGAAAAAATCGGCCAGGGGCTCGGGGTTGAAGGCTCCCGGCCCTCCGGCAGCCACCAGGGGCCCGTTCTCGTCCCGTTCCGCGGCCCTGAGGGGCAGCCCTCCAAGCTCCAGCATGGTCAGGATGTTGGCATAGCCCAACTCGTATTGCAGGGAAAAGCCCACCAGGTCGAATTCAGCCAGGGGTCGCCGGCTCTCCAGGCTGGTCAGGGGGCGGCCCCGGCGGCGCAATACGGCCTCCCAATCCGGCCAGGGGGCGTAAGCCCGTTCGGCGGAAAAACCAGGGGCCTGGTTCAAGAGGTGGTAGAGGATTTTGTGTCCCAGGTGGCCGTGGGCTATTTCATAGACATCAGGGAAGGCCAGGGCGACCCGGAACAGGCGGCCGGCGGCGTCCGGGATCTGGTTGGGCCGGGCTTCCCGTTCGCCGCCCAGGTAGCGGCCCGGTTTTTCCACGGCCAGGAGCTCCGGCCAGTCCTCATATCGTTCATTCATTTAGCGAAGTAGGAGGGCCAGGAGGATCTGGTCAACCTCGTTCTGGCCCAGCCTGCTTTCGGGCATCTGGGGCCCTTTAAGGGTTTTTTCCTCTGAGGCTGCGGGCTTGGTTTTTGAACCCTCGGCCTGACCGGTTTTGGGCTTGTCCTGGCGGGGCTGGAAGCGGATGGTCGAGGCGCCCGTTTGGACAATTTCGTCCAGAGCTTTAAGAAAATTATCCACCTTGGCCAGGCGTTGGCCGGCCAGATCCTGAAAGCTCATTTTTTCAAACAGGGTGGTAATCAGGTCTTGGGAGTCTTTGTTTTCTTTGGACGGCCGGCTCTCCCAATCTTCCAGGAGGGTCAGCATTTCATCGGCCGTGGTCCGCAGAAGTTTTTGGATTTCGTTGAGCTGCCGGGTCGCCTCCGGCAGTTCCTGAATAATCAGGTTTTTTAGGACCTCGGAGGAGCCGCCGCTGTCCCGTTGGGGTGGCTTCCGGGTCGGCTTAGGGGAGTCGCCCCGTTTAGGACGGGTCGTCGGGTTTTGGGAGCGCGGCGGCCGGGCCTTGGCGGACACGCCGGCCTGGGCTCGAGGGACCAGCTTGCGGTAGCGGGACGAGACATCCTTGGTCAAAGTCACCCGGGTCTGACGGGGCGGCGTGGTCACCGTCTCTTCCCGGGGGGGGTCTTTTTTAGGCCGCCTTTTTGTTTCCGACATTATCGCCTCCCATTAAGGTTTTGCAAGACGAGCGATCACCTTGGAGCCCACTGCCTCCGCCGAATCTCGGCCGCCCAGTTCCCAGGGCTTGTCCGGACCGGCCAGATAATCGGCCACGCCGTTTTCCAGGGCCTCGGCCGCCGGGGCCTCACCCAGGTGGCGGAGCATGAGGACGGCGGAGAGAATGGCCGCCAGGGGGTTGGCCCGGCCGGTGCCGGCCAGAGCCGGGGCCGAACCGTGGACGGGTTCGAACATGGACAGACCGTCGCCGATGTTACCGGAGGCGGCCAAGCCCAGGCCGCCGGCCAGGGCGCTCAAGAGGTCGCTGATGATGTCACCGAAGAGGTTGGGGCAGAGGATGACTCCTAATTTTTCCGGCTGGCGGGGCAGGAGATAGGCCAGAGCGTCCATGTTCTGGTAGTCCGGGGTCAGGTCCGGGAATTCCGTGGCCACGGTTTCGCGGGTCACTTCGTTCCAGAAGCCGTAGAGTTGAGGCACGGCGTTGGCCTTGGTGGCTATGGTCAGAGTGGTTTCGCCCCGAGCCCGGGCCAGTTCCCCGGCCTTGCGGGTGATGCGGGCTACGGCCGGCCGGGTCATCAGGCCGACGGTCGCGGCGACCTCGGCCGCTGGTTCCAGATTCAGGGTCAGGTTTCCGGTCAGTCCGTAGAGGCCGCGCCTGGTGGTCAGGCCGGTTTCCAGGATCCCCTGGCCGCGGCCGCCCAGGCCCATGTAAAAATCCTCGGTGTTTTCCCGGACCACCACCGCATCAAGGCCTTGGCCGTCAGGCAACGGCACCGGAGTGGGCGCCCCCGGGAAACTCCGGGCCGGGCGGAGGTTGAGATATTGGTCGAAATGGAAACGCAGGGCCAGGAGCAGTTCCTGTTCCAAGGGTCCGGGCTTGACCCTGGGATCACCCACGGCCCCCAGGAGCAGGGCCTCGGTTTCGCCCATATCGTCCAGAGCCGAGGGGGGCAGGGCGAGGCCGTGTTCCAGGTAATAGCCGGCCCCGAAGGGAAATTCCCGCCACTTAAGCTCAAAGCCGAAAGCCGCGGCCGCAGCTTCGGCCGCCCTTCGGGCCTGGCCCACCACTTCCGGGCCGATGCCGTCGCCGGGCAGAACGGCGATCAGATGCCGGGTCATGTCGCTATTTTCCTCTTGGGCGGCATGGGCGATTTAAGACCTAATTCTTCAGCTTGGCGGCCCGATTGAAGATATCAGTCAGCAGTTCCTTCACTTTTTTGTTCCCCGGGGGGGCATTATCCTCAAGGATCGTCTTCAGGACCATTTTATCCCCATCGGGGGAGAAATTAAAGTCATAATGGAACTTCTGTTTATTGTGGCTGTGCCGTATAACGATCAGCCATTGGTCCTCATCATCCTCCTGAGGCCCGTAGGCCACCAGACTGTATTGTTCGGTGGCCTCCAGTTCGGCCAGGTCCTCCCAGCCGGCCGCCAGGGTGGCGTTGGACCGGGCAAAGGCGCTTCCGCTTTTCAGCCAGTCGAAGGAACCTTCAGCCAAATCAAAGAGAGAGAGGCGGTCATTCCAGCCGCTTATCAAATCAGTCCGGACCAGGCGCTTTTCCGCCGGTGCCTCCGGCGCTCCGGTCTGGTCCGGCCCGGCCTCATCTGAGGGCCCGGCCTGGTTTCCGGCCGGAGCTTCGACCGCGGCTTCATCCGTCTCCATGGCCGGCTGGTCCATCTCCTGAGCCAGGGCCAGTCCGCCCAGCATCAGCCAGGCCGCCAGAAACAGCGTTTTCATGATCATCCTCCGCCTTACGGTTTGAGGTTCACTTGCGGTCTTCTTTTTTTATCTCGGCCAGGGTTTTCAGTTCCCGGTCGGCCTGGGCCTTGAACTGGCCGGCCACCTGCTGGTAGTGGAAGACGGCTTGGTTGATCTGGCCGCTGCCGGCGAAAAAGCGGCCCAGATAAAAATGCCCCTTGTCCTTCTGGCCGATCTGGCCGAAAAAGCGGCCGGCCAGTTCCAAGGCCGGGAGGTATTCGTCGGACTCCATATGGATCGCTTTATCGTAGAGGGTTGCGGCCCGGGTCCGGTCACCCAGAAGTTCCGAGGCCCGGGCCAGGCCCAGGACGGCCAGACGGTTATTGGCCTTTTCATAATAGCCCTTGGCTTCGGCCGGCTGGTGCCGTTTCAGGGCCAGATCGCCCAGGTCGGCCAGGTAGCTTTGATGGCCCGGGGCCAGGGCCAGGGCCTGGCGCATGAGTTGGTCGGCCTGGCTCAGGTTCTGGCGCCGCTGGGCCAGGAGACCCAGGCCGTGGAGGGCGCCGTGGTCTTTGGGGTCGGCGTTGAGGCGGCGGCTGAAAATACTCTGGGCCCGCTGGAGATCGCCGCAGCCGGCCAGCACCCGGTCACGGAAGGCCAGATAGCGGAGGTCCGGGGGTGCCGGGGGGGCCTGGGCCGCGTCGCTGAAAGACGAAGCCAGGCGGCTGGTCAGGGCCGGGTGGGTGGTGAGGTAGGTGGGCAGGTCCGGGGACAACTGATAAGTCTTGTCCAGCATTATTTTGAAAGCCCCATACATGTCGCGGGGCTGATAGCCGGCTTTGATCAGGTAGTCACGCCCTTTGGCGTCGGCTTCGGCTTCGTCGTCGCGGGAATTGGCCAAAAGGGCCTGGGTTCCGGCTCCGACCCCGCCTGTCAAGAGGGCCTGACCCAGGGCGCCGGCGCTTCCGCCGCTCCGGCTGGCCACCAGTATCCCGGCCAGCATGGCGGCGACGGAGGCGGCGGTGGTGGTTGAGGAGGCCTCTAGGCGCCTGGCGAAATGTTGGGCGGTGAGGTGGGCTGTCTCGTGGCTGAGAATGGCGGCCAGTTGCCCTTCGTTTTCCAGGCTGTAGAGGGTCTCCGAATTTATATAGATGTAGCCTCCGGGAACGGCGAAGGCGTTGAGGCCCCTTCTTTGGACTATATAAAAATTGAACTGGCCCGGTTTAAGGCCGGCCCCCTTAAGGACACGTTCCGACACGGTCCGGAAATAATCGGTCATGATAGGGTCGTCCACCAGTACTCCGGCGGCGGCCAACTGCAGATGGAAGCGGCGGCCTATATCCTTCTCTTTTTGGGGCGTCATTTCCGCGCCCGGAGATGGCTGTGGAACCAGGACGGCCAGGGCCAGGACCAGGATGAAAATCAGGTGTTTTTTCATAAGGCCCTTTCGGCCGCCGAGGCCGGGCTCTGCCGGGGAGCGTCGGTCCATAATCCTTCCAGGTCATAGAGTGTCCGGGCTTCCTGGTTGAAAAGGTGGACGACCACTTCGCCCAAGTCCACCAGCACCCAAGTGTCGCCGCCCAGGCCTTCCAGGCCCAGGGGCCGGACGCCGCGATCGCGGGCCCGGCGAATTATTTTTTCAGCGATGGCCGTAAGCTGGCGGGCGCCGGCCGCGCTGGCGATGAAAAACCAGTCGGCCACCGGGGACCGCCCGGACAGGTCCAGGAGGACCGGGTCGATGGGCTTGTGTTCCGCCGCGGCAGAGGCCACCAGGTCGGCCAACTGGTGGCCGACGGCCCGGGGTTTCCGGCCGGTCCCGGCCCCGGATCGAGGCTCGGCCTTGGCCGGCCGGTCCTTTTTTGTCGGAGCGTTTCCGGGCGTCATCGATCCTCCGGGACGGCCTCTTCCGTGCGGTAGAGGTCGTGGGTTTCAATATAGACGCGCACCGGTTCCGGCACCAGGTAGCGCACCGAGGCACCGGTCAGAAGCCGGCCCCGCAGATCCGAGGAGGAAATTTCCAGACGGCCGCCGGGCTGAAAGTGAACTGGTTTGAGCCCGGGGGCCGAAAAGGTTTCCAACCGGGGGTTCCATTTGATTTTCGGTTCCACATTTTTTTTGAGCATTTCGCCTAAGGATTCAAAAGTTTCGGCTATGCCGGCCCGGGCGAAGACCACGAAGTCAACCAGGCTGAAGATTTCTCGGTATTGGTGCCAGGCTGGTATGGTCATAAAGGAATCCAGGCCGACCAGGAAAAAGAGGCGGGCCCGGGCTGGTATTTCCTCCCGGAAGGCCCGAACCGTGTTGAGGGTGTAGCTGGGGTAGGACAGGTGGTTCTCCAGGTCCGAGGCCCAGAAGCCCGGCCGGTCGGAAACGGCCAGTTTCAGCATTTCCAGGCGTTGCCGGTAGGCGGCTATGGGTGTAGGGGCCTTGTGGGGCGGCCGGGCCGAGGGCATGAAAAAGACCTGGTCCAGATCCAGTTTTTCGGCGATCTCCTCGGCCGCACGCAGATGGCCCAGATGAACCGGGTTGAAAGTGCCGCCCATGAGCCCCACCCGGCCTGGTTCAAGTAGTCTGGGCATATTGGTCAGGCCTGGTGCAGCTCAAAGGCGTCGTGCAGGGCGCGAACGGCCAGTTCCGCATATTTTTTTTCAATAATGCAACTTATCTTGATTTCCGAAGTGGAGATGAGGCTGATGTTGATGCCCTCGCGGGCCAGGGCCTGGAACATCTGGGTGGCCACGCCGGCGTGGTCGCGCATACCGACCCCTACCAGGGAGATCTTGGCGATGTTGTCCGTGCCGACCACGCGGTCGGCCCCTATTTCGGCCGCGGTGTCCCGCATCAGTTCCAAGGCCTTGGGATAGTCGGACAGGGGCACGGTGAAGGAAAAGTCGGTATGAGGCTCCCCGCTGTCCGGATCGATGTTGGCGGATTGATTCTGGATTATCATATCCACCACTATGCCCGAGGCGGAAATTATGCCCAGAATTTTGGCCGCTATGCCCGGCTGGTCGGAAACTTTCAAAAGAGTGATCCGGGCTTCGTTTTTGGAGTAGGCCACCCCGCTGACGGGTTTTTTCTCCATTTCGACATCCTCTTCGCAGATTAAAGTGCCGGCCCCGGGCAAAAGGGCGTGGCGGACATGGATGGGCATATGGTAATTCATGGCGAATTCGACGCTGCGGATTTCCATGACCTTGGCCCCCAGGGAGGCCAGTTCCATCATTTCCTCAAAGCTTATCCTGTCCATTTTGCGGGCCTGGTCACAGATATGGGGGTCGGTGGTGTAGATGCCGTCCACATCCGTATATATCTCGCAGGCGTCGGCTTTCAGGGCCACGGCCAGGGCCACGGCCGTGGTGTCCGAACCGCCCCGCCCCAAGGTGGTGACGTCGCCGCCGGCCGTCATCCCCTGGAAGCCGGCTACGGCCACCAGGCGCCCCTTGGCCAGTTCCGTGCGCAGACGGGCGGTCTCGATATCCAGAATACGGGCCCGCTGGTGTCCATCGTCAGTCCGGATGCCGGCCTGGAGGCCGGAAAAGCTCTTGGCCCGCTCTCCGAACGTCTGGCAGGCCAAGGCGAAGAGGGCCACCGTGGTCAGCTCGCCCGTGGCCAGCAACTGATCGACTTCCCGGGGGGTGGGCCGGGGATTCATCTGCAAGGCCAGATCCAGGAGACGGTCGGTTTCTCCCTTCATGGCCGAAAGGACCACCACGACCTGGTGCCCTTGATTCTTGGTTTCCAAGGCCCGCCGAGCCACCTGGCGGATCAGTTCCGGAGTGGCCACGGAACTGCCGCCGTATTTCTGCACGATCAAAGACATCAAGGGCCCCGTTCCGGCCTTTTGGCGGCCGTTCAGAGTAATTTCTTTGATTTACCATGTTTCCAGCCAAAGCGCAACAGGCTGGGCCGCTATCCGCCGGCTGCCGGGCCGGGCAGTGGCTTCCTGAATTGGCCGGCATTTTAACTGGGCGTTATTCTTGCCTCTTATATTTTGTTAAATAGATTTTATGGATCAGTGGTAAAATTTTGTGATAATCAAACATTTCAGGTGAAAAATTGAGTTTTACAGAGTTAATTATTGTGAACCTTTGGAATCACAATTGTTGAAAATTTGGAAGTCGGCGGGCCTTAAGGCCAGCTTAGGCCGGGCTGGAGGTCCTGGCTGAAAGGGGTCTCGAAGTCTTACTTCTTTTTGAAAAATATTATTATATCAGAAAATTATCTTGGCTAACCCCTCCTTGTGAAGATATTGGCCCTCCGGCGGACCTGGGCCCGGGAATTCCCCAGGTGACAGGCAGAGGCCATTTGGCTAGAATCCGAATTCAGATTTTGAGAAAGTGAGATTTGCCCTGACCTGCCTGACAGCCTCAATTAGCCTAAAGGGTCGATTAAGGGCCGGTGAAGCGGCCGGGTGTTTTTAAAAAATGGAAGCTTCAAAAACATCTTCAGACGCTTTAAGCTGCCCGGAAAAGCTGTGGGGGCTGGCCAAAACCAAACTGGCCGCCATGCTTCCGTCCGGCAGTTATAACACCTGGATCGAGCCCTTGAAAATCAGCCGATCCGGAGAGGACGGCCTGGCTCTGGTCGGCCCCAATCCCTTTTTCATCGACTGGGTCAAAAGCCACTTCCTTAAGGAACTGGGCACGGCCCTGTCCGCAGTCGGATTTGAGTCTTCAGTCCCGCTGGAATTCATCACCGTTTGGGAACCCTTGGAGGTGGCCGGGCCGCCGGCTCCGGCCGGTGCGGCTCCAGCGGCGGGGCCTTCCCTGCCGGCCGCTTCGCTCCTCCCGCGTTTGAGCGACCGCTTCACCTTTGGAAATTTCGTGGTGGGGGATTCCAACCGTTTTGCCCATTCCGCGGCCCAGGCCCTGGCCACCGATGACCTGGGCGCGGACGCCCTGTTCATCACCTCGGACCACGGCCTGGGCAAGAGCCACCTCTCCCTGGCCCTGGGCCGGGCTTTTCAACAGGCCAAGCCCCATCTCCAGGTTTTTTACCTCACCGCCGAAGAATTCACCAACGAGATGACCCACGCCCTCAAGCACGGCCTGATGGAGGAGTTCAAGACCAAGTACCGCCAGACTTGCGATGTTCTGGTGCTGGAGGAGGTCCAGTTCCTGGCCGGAAAGGAAAAAATCCAGGCCGAACTCAGTTTTACCTTGGATTGCCTGGAGGAGCGGGGTCGAAAGATAGTTTTCACCTCCCCCCAGGAACCCAAAGCCATCCCCCGTTTGGGCAGTTCGTTGCGCTCCCGCCTGGGTTCGGCCATCCTGTCGCCCATCAGCCCTCCTGATACCGAAACCCGCCTTAATATATTACTCCAGAAAGCCAAGGCCGGCAACTTCAAGGTGGCGCGCGGCGTCCTGGAATACCTGGCCGAGCGGGTGACCACCGATGTGCGTCAACTGGAGAGCAGTCTGGTGAGCCTGAAAGCCAAAAGCCAGCTTCTGGGGCGGCAGGTGGACCTGGACATGGCCCGGGAAGTCCTGACCCATATGGGCGGAGAAGCCCGGGAAAGCGGCCTGACCCTTCTGGCCGTTCGGGCGCACATCGGCCGTCATTATCAACTGGAGGCGGAAGAGATAACCTCCCGGGGCCGCACGGCCCGGCTCAATGAAGCCCGGTCCATGGGCATCTTTCTGGCTCATCAACTCACGCCCCGCACTCTGGAGGAAATCGGCCAGGCTTTCGGCCGCAGCCATTCCAGCGCCATTTACGCCTGCCACAAACTTGAAGAACGGCTGTCGAAAGACCCGAAACTGGCCGGGCGGCTTGATTTTCTGCGCCGGAAACTTTTGGAGGAACAATAGACTTTAATTTTTGGTGAAAATTATAAAAATAAAGTAAAAATGCCTAAAATAATCCCCCCCCATATTGAAAAACTCACCCCCTATGTCCCCGGCCGCCTCATAGAGGAAGTCGAGGCGGAACTGGGCCTGACCGGCCTCATAAAGCTGGCTTCCAATGAAAACAGTCTGGGCCCCTCGCCTCTGGCCCTGGCCGCCCTGGCCCGGGCCCTGCCCCGGATCCATCGTTACAGCGACGCCGACAGTCGGCTTCTGAAGGCCGCTCTCAGCCGGAAAACCGGTTGCGACCCGGCCCAGATCCTCTGCGGCAACGGTTCTTCGGAATTTATCCTGCTCCTGGCCCATATCCTGACCGGCCCCGGGGAGCGGGCCCTCATGTCCAGCCCCAGCTTCACCCTTTACGCTAAAAACGCCCAGGCCGCCGGGGCAGAAGTGGTGGAAGTCCCTCTGACCCCGGATTACGGCCATGACTTGGCGGCCCTCCTGGTCAGGGCCGCGGAGGCCGGGGACCGGACCCGTCTGGTTTTTTTGGACAATCCCCTGAACCCCACCGGGGCTTTTTTGAGCCCGGAGGACCTGACGGATTTTTATCGCCGGTTGCCGCCGGCCGCGGTGCTGGTGCTGGACGAGGCCTATATAGATTTCAGCCGCCGGCCTCGGGCCGACTGGCGGCCTCTTTTGGATGAAGCGGACAGTCGTTTGGTGGTATTGCGCACTTTTTCCAAAGCCTACGGCCTGGCCGGGCTCAGGGCCGCCTACGCCCTGATGCCCGCGCCTCTGGCCGCCGCTCTCAACAAGGCCCGGCAGCCTTTCAATATGAGCGGCCTGGCCCAGGCCGGCGCCCTCGCGGCCCTGGAGGATGAGGATTTTCTGCGCCGGACCCTGGAGATGACCTGGACCAGCCTGGATTATTTCCAGGCCGAGTTCACCCGGTTGGGCCTTGGCCCCAGGCCCACCGAGGCCAACTTCCTCATGGCCGACTTGGGCGGGCGCTCCGCCGATGAATTCTTCCAGACCCTGCTCTGCCGGGGTGTCATCGCCCGTTCCCTCACCTCTTTCGGTCTCCCGACCTGTCTGAGGGTCAACGCCGGCCTCCCGGCTGAGAGCCGAGCCCTGGTTTCGGCCTTGGAGGAAGTCTTGGCCGCCCGGTGATATGGCGGTTCCGCCATATTGATCGGGACGCGGCCGCCCGCCTAGCCGCGGATCTGGGCCAGCCCTTGAAAATGGGTGAATTTCTGTCAGCCCGTCGGTTCCGGGAGGCCGATCCGGTGCGCGAATTCGTTCGGGCCGACCTCAAAAACCTGCCGCCGCCCCTGAGCCTGACGGACATGGACAAGGCGGTGGAGAGGTTGCTTACGGCCCGCCGGAGGGGTGAGTTGACGGCCATCTGCGGTGACTACGACGCCGATGGTCTCACTGCGGCGGCTCTCCTGGTCCGGGGCTTCAAGGCCCTGGGGCTCCAGACCCTGGTGCGGGTGCCCAACCGCCTGACCGAAGGTTACGGCCTCAAGCCCGAGGCAGTGGAGGAAATGGCCGGGTGCGGCGCCCGCCTCATCGTCACCGTGGATAACGGTGTTTCGGACCTGGCCGCGGTCGAAGAGGCCCGGAAGGCCGGCCTGGAAGTCATCATCACCGACCACCATCGCCTGCCGCCCCGCCTGCCGCCGGCCCTGGCCCTCATCAATCCCCACCGCAACGAAATCTGGCGGGATAACCCTCCGGCCGGGGTGGGGGTGGCTTTTCTGCTCCTGGCCGCTCTCAAGCGACGCTGGATTGAGGCCGGACTCCTGGGACCGGGCGAGGGGCCGGCTCTCCTGGACTATCTGCCCCTGGTGGCCATAGGCACCATCGCCGACCTGGCCCCCCTCCAGGGGCCCAACCGCATTCTGGTCCGCCACGGCCTGGCTTTGCTGGGTTCCACAGCTTGGCCGGGCCTGGCGGCCCTTAAAAAGGTGGCCCGGCTGACCACCGGGCGGGTGGGGGGACGCGATGTGGGTTTCCGCCTGGCCCCGCGCCTTAACGCGGCCGGCCGCCTGGGCAGCGCCGACCCGGCCTTGAACCTTCTTCTGGCCGAAGCCACAGACCAGGCCGCCGGTCTGGCCGCCCAGTTGGATGACCTGAACCAGCAACGCTATCAAGGGCAGAGCCGCCTTTGCCGCGAAGTGCTGGAACGGCTGGAACTGGAAATATCCCCTGACCGCCGCACAGTGGTCCTGGCCGAACCGGAATGGCCCAGGGGGCTTCTGGGTCTGGCCGCGGCCCGGGTGGCCGAGACCGTCCGCAAGCCCACCGTGCTCTTACGCCTGGAAAACGGTCTGGCTGTAGGCAGCGGCCGCTCCTATGGCCGTTTCAACCTTTATCAGGCCTTGGAGGGTCTGCGTCCGCTCTTTCTGTCCTTCGGCGGTCACGCCCAGGCCGCCGGTCTGACCTTAGCCGCCGGCCAGGTTGAGGAATTCAGCGCCGGGCTGGAAGAGGCCGCCCAGGCCGAGCCGGATTACAGCGCCGAACCGGAGTTGGAAGTTGATCTGACAGTCTCTCTGGGCGACCTGGAGAGTCTGGCTAAACCTCTGGCCGCCCTGGAGCCCTATGGTTCAGGGCATCCTCCCCCGGTCCTGGTCATTCCCCGGGCCCGGATCGGCGAGGTCAGGCCCACCGACCGGGGCGGAGAAGCCCATATTAAGATGGTTCTGGTGGACGGCCTGACCCGGCTGACCGTGGTGGGTTTCAACCTGGCCGATCGCCTTGAGGAGGTCGGCCCGGAAATGGATGTGGCTCTGAGCCTGGAGGTGAGTGAATACCAGGGCCGGTCAAGTCCCAGTTGGCGGCTGTTGGATTTTCGACCGCCCGGGTCCGCCCTGGAAGCCTCTTCCTAAAGGCCGCATTTAGCGGTTGAAAAAAAACGCCCTATCCGCTAAAAAGTAAGTGGACAGCGGTGATGGTTATGATTTTTCTGAAAAACGACGAAGAAATAGAGCTGATTCGCTTAAGTGGCCGCCTGGCGGCCAGAACTTTGGATTTCGCGGCGGCCGAACTCAGGCCGGGCCTGACCACCGGGGCCCTGGACAAATCCATTGAGGCCTTCATCCGGGACCACGGGGGGGTGCCGGCCACCCTGGGCTACCGGGGTTACCCGGCTTCCAGTTGCATTTCCATCAACGAGGTAGTGGTCCATGGCATTCCCGGGCCGCGGGTGGTGTGCGAGGGGGACCTGGTCAAAATAGATGTCACCACCATTCTCAACGGCTATTTCGGCGATACGGCCCGTACTTTCTGCGTGGGCGAGGTCCCGTCCCGGGCTCGGGCTCTGGCCGAGGCCACGGAAAAAGCCATGTATCTGGGCATAAACGAGGTCAAGCCCGGGGCCAGGTTGGGGGATATTGGCGCGACCATTCAGAATTATGTGGAACCTTTGGGGTTTTCCGTGGTCGAATACTTCGTGGGGCACGGCGTGGGCCGCCAGTTCCACGAAGAGCCCAGTGTGCCCCATTTCGGCAAACGTGGTACCGGGCTGAGGCTCAAGGCCGGCCTGGTCTTCACTATTGAGCCCATGATCAATGAGGGTGTCCATACTGTCAAGGTCTTGGACGACGGCTGGACGGCCGTGACCACTGACGGCCGGCTCTCGGCCCAATTCGAACATACCGTGGCCGTGACCCCCGAGGGCTGGGAAATCCTGACTCTCGGCTGATTTTAGAAAATTCAGCCCGGATGTTGACAAAATGATTAGTGTGGATATATAGTTAGACGGCAGATTTAAGGAAACATTGCTTAATGGTCTTTTTGCCCCCTGGCGGTGTTGCTTATGTTTTTTAATGCTCGAAATATATCCATATATTCCTGCGCTTAAAAAACATTCGCGTCTGGCCAGGAAACAAAAATCCTCATTAATCAGCGCTTCCTTAAGTATCCGCCAATCCTGACCGCGGTCCGCCACTGTGAAGCAGTTGACCTTAAGCGCCAGATTCGCCTTGGGTGTCGCCTTGGTCTTCATTACCGAGGCGGCCCTTTTGGGATTCGTCACCCTCAAAGTCGAAAATCTGCGCCAGCTCAATGGTGAATTGGGCCGGGAATCACTGCCTTCCATCATCTCCTCGTTCAACGTGGCCTCTGAATTCAGCCAGGCCCTGGACAGTCTGGCCGAGTATGTTCACTACGGCCAGCCGGACCAGTTGACCCTTTGGCAGGCCCGGGTCGAAGTCGGGATTTCCGCCGGCCGCCGTCTGTCCGGCTTCGCGCCGGCCAGCCTGGCCAGGCTCCTGGATTCTTTCGAGGCCTTAAGACGCCTGACGCTCCGGTCGGCTTCGTCGCCGGAAGCGGCGGAAGAGGGCCGCCCGGCTTGGGCGGCCGAGGCGACCGATGATATCCGGAAACTTGAGGCGGCCTTGGCGGAGTTTAAAGCCGAGGTCCTGTCTCAGGCTGAAGATAGCGTGGCCTTGGGGGAAGAGGTCAGCCGTCATCTGATTTTCTCCCTGGCCGGGGGTCTGTTTCTGACCTTGGGGCTCATCGTGGCTTTGGGGGTCATATTCTGGCGCTCCACTTTGCGCGCCTTAAGCGGGGTGCGGGCCGAATTCAGCCGGGGAGCTTCGGCCATCAGCCAGACCGCCGGCCAGCTTTCGCATTCCAGCCATGTTCTGACCCAGGGCGTTTCTGAAAACACCACCGCCGTCGTGGAGGCCGTCAGCCGTCTGGAGGGTATGCTGACCATGGCCAAACGCAACGCCGGGCATTCGGTCGAAGCCGAAGACCTCATGGCCGAGGCCCGGAATCATGTGCTGGCCGCAGGCCAGACCATGAATGAAGTCGCCCGGGCCATGGTCGAGATCCGGGCTTCCGGTCAGTCCTCGGGCCAGATAATCAAGAATGTGGAGGAGATCGCTTTTCAAACCAACATTTTGGCTTTGAATGCGGCGGTGGAGGCGGCCCGGGCCGGCGAGGCCGGGGTCGGCTTTGCCGTGGTGGCCGATGAAGTGCGCGGCCTGGCCAACCGCTCGGCCGAGGCGGCCAAGAATACCGCGGTCATCATCGCCGGCAGCCTGGACCGCATCAACGAAGGCGGGCGGCTGGTGGCCGAAGCCGAGGAGAGCTTCGCCTCCCTGGTCCAGTTCACCGACCATATGAGCGCCATAATCGGAGATATCGCCAAAGCCAGTCAAAGCCAGGCCCAGGACGTTCAAAGCATGCATCAGTCCATTGCCATGATGGACAAAGTCACCCAGGAAAACGCGGCCGGGGCCGGGGAAACCCAGTCCCTGTCCAAGAGCCTGACCCGCCAGGCCGCGCTTTTGAGCGAGGCTTTGCGGGATATGAACATCATTTTGCAAGGCGGCCCTGAAACCCGTGAGCGGCGCCGGCCTTCGGCCCCGGCCCCGGAGCCGGTGTCTTTCCGGCCTCCGTCCGCCTCACCCGGACTTTCCCTGCCCCAGGCGATCCAGACGATCCAGGCGACTCAGACGGTCGGGCGGGATCCGGCCCGGGAACAGGCTCTGAATAAAGCTCTTCCTATGGATGATGATTTATGAGGTGGCTAGATGAGGGTTAATACCAGGCTCGGTTTAGCCGGTTTCGGGGCGGCCGTGGCTTTAAGTCTGCTCTGGGTCTGGCCGCCGCTCATGGCCCAGGAAGGGGCCGCGCCGGAGACCGGCGGTCCGGCCGGCACCATAACCTTGACCAAGGTTGTGCCGGTTTACGAGTTTGAAAATCTTAAAGTCGGCGTGGATCAATATCGAGTGGGCTCCGGCGACACGCTGTCCAAAATTTTGAAGGCCCGGGGTTTGAGCCAGACGGCGGACCAGGCCCAACTCCTGCGCCTGGTCAGGGAACTCAACCCGGATATTAGGGATTTGAATCGTCTGACCGTGGGCCAGGACTTGAATCTGCCGGTCGTGAATGCCGGGCCTGCCGGCGGCGGCGCCGGTCCGGTCCAGTCACCGGGAACGGAAACGGTCAAAATATATGAACGGGCCCAATCGAGTCAGCAGGCGGCCCGGGTGGTGGTTCTGCGCCACGAGGTCAAGGCCCCGACGACGGAGCCTGAGGCGGCGGCTCCGGCCGAGCCTCCCGCATCCGCGCCCACGCCTGCCCTGCCTTCCGCGGCCCCGGCCGCTCCGGCCGCCGGATTGGCAGCCTCCGCTCCGCCCCAAATCTCGGTGGAGGCCGGAGGCGGGTCCTTGGATTTCCCCTCCGGCAACGCCGGGCCTCTGGCCCGGGACCAGGTCTCCCAGGTGGTTTACCGCACCGTCAAAGTCCGGCCCGGGGACACCCTGGAACGCCTTTTGCGGCGGGAGGGTCTGCCCAGCCAGGCCATCTACCGCCACATATTGAAAATAACCATGGACCTTAACCCGGAAATAAAAAATCCCGACCTCATTAGGGCTGGTGCGGAACTGCGCATCCCGGCCGCCGGCGATTATCTGACGGCCGCGGGCCTGGATCCCCGGGAGGTCCGGGAGGCGGCCCTGGCCATCAATCAGCGGCGTCGGCCGGCCCCGGTCAGACTGGCCGCCGGCGCGGCTGAAAACGCCCGTCGGCTTCCGGACGAAGGGGCGGAGACCGCTAAAAATACCCTGGGCCTGATTTTCACCCGTCTCGGCGACCGGGTGGAAAACCAGGGCGGCCTGACCTTGGCCGGGGCGGCGGAAGCCCTGGAACTGGACACCCGGATCTATCCGGTCATCTATGCCCTCTCCGGGGCCAAGGTGGTCCTGGACCTGGGTTCGACCTTGCCCCAATCCACCCTGACCGCCCTCCGGTCCCAGAATTTCCAGATTTTCCGCACCCGGCGCGGCGAGTCCCTGGACCGGGTTCTGAATAACCTCTGGCCCCTTTGCGGCTATTATCGAGTTTACACTCCGGAACGGTCCTACGAGGGGGGAGGGGATATCCGCCTTAAAATCTCCGCCGACTGGATGATCTGGCCCACCGAAGAGGCCTGGAATTCCGGTCAGCCCCTGGTGCTGAACAAGGTGACCAAGGGCGGACGGGGCACCGATCCGGATTGGGGCCGGTTTCTGAACGACCACGGCCTGATGGTCCTGGACCTGGACCGCAATCTTATCCAGCCGGCCCGGGAGCCGGCGGCCGGCCCGGCCTCCGCTCTGTCAGTGACCACCCTGGACTCCGCCAATCCCCGCTTCCTGGCTGCGGAACTGGTCCGCCTCTTCGGGGCCGAGCCCCGCCCGGCCGCCTCGGTGGAAGTCAAAAGCGGCCAGGATTCTCAAACCGTGACCGCTCCTCTCTATTGGGAGACCGGAGGGACCAGGGTGGTGCTCAATTTCGGCGAGCTTTCGTCGGATGAGGCCGCGGCTTTGCGCAAGAACGGCCTTCGGGTGGTGGCCGCCAGTCTGAACTCCGAGGCGGTCATTGAGGCTGTTTTGACCGGCTTCGGCCTGAAAGCCCAGGAAAACCTGGTTTTGACCGCCCCGGCCGGCGGGCCCCGCATGAGCCTGACCATCAAAGGCCGAATGGTGACTTTGCCGACGGACAAGCGGAAATATTTACTGACCTATACGGCCCTGCCCGGCGGCCTGGTCCAACTCCTGGACCCGGAACTGAGAATTATCAGGTATTGAGTTCCTTAAAGCCGCGCCCCCGCTATCTTGGCGGCATTCGGCTTTCCACTTTGAACAAATTCAGGTCAACCGCCTCCTGGGTTTCCTTTATTACCGCCTTTTCAATGGAGGTGTTAAGGCGCGGAGAAGGCCTATGCGGCCGACGTCAAGGCCAGGACCATTGCTACAACATGCTGGACGGCGAGTGGGACAAACTTCAGAAACTGTTGAAATAGCAAAGACCGCGCGGCTCTTTTCGTAGGCATGAGTAAGAATTGTACTCACTTACATAAAGTAGTGCGGCAATGGCTTTTACAGCTCTATCGGTGGATGATTCAAAAGGGATATTGCGAGGAGAGGAAGGAAAATGCAGGTGGTAGTGTTCGGCGCAGGAGCGTCCGGTGAGAAATATTTTTCAAAAAAAGGCAACGAAGGGCAGGTTGTTGCCGTGTTGGACAACGATATTCAAAAACAGGGGGCTTATTTTTTTGGACATAAAATTTGCCCGCCGTCTGAAATCGTCAATTTGTGCTACGACGTAATTGTGATTGTTATGGATACCCGGAGCAAATATGGCAAGGCATCAATTGCTTCGGTTCAAACGCAGTTGGCTGAATTAGGAGTACCACCTGAAAAAATAGCAATATATGAAAGTCGTCATACCTTGCTCGGCATGATTTCAGAATTACATGTGGGTTTTGGGTACACAATCGCCCAATGGCTGTATGACCATGATTTTTGCAATATCTCCATCTATGTGGAGCCTCAATTTGAAGAGTTAATCAGAGCGGTCACACTTCCGATAAAGATGAACAATGGCCTCACGGTCAACAATTATTTTTCATCTTCCACGCAACCATTTCTATTGGATTACAATTGGAGAGGTGTTTTTGGACAAGAAACCTACTTCCCGTTTGATGTTCATAAAATCAATTCGAGCGAGACGATGGTATATATATCGCCTTTTATAGATACGGATATCAAGCAGGCAGTCGATGATATAGGGGCTAATTTTTTTGCCGTCAATGAATTAGTAAACTATGCTTTTTACTATATCAATGGAGAAGAAGCTATACTGAAACTTGTAGCTGAAAATCCAGGGGTACGGGCAATATCATACGCTTATCCAGATATAGAGCTAGATAAATCTGACTACGCAAAAAATTTGATGGCGAAAAATATAACTATAAATTCGAATATTGCGGCCCTAAAAAATAGCGATAGAGATTCAGAGTTTTTGTGCGCCTACATTAAAGAAGACGTGAATGCGTCTAACGAGGATTGGCTTGAAAAGGTAGCATTTCGCCCCAAGACTTATTATGACGAAAATGGATTTCGCATACTTGAAGATAGAGTTGGAAAATTTGTGAATATCGTCAGTGGTCGCCGTGCCACGGCCTTTCAACCGGAAATATATGACAATACGATTTACATTTTCGGCGGGTGTAGTATATTTGGTATATATTGTGCAGATGACCAAACTTTTCCTTCTCAGTTGCAAAAAATACTCAACATAAATCTGCCGGATGGCAGAATATATAAAGTGGAAAACTGTGGCCAATTTATGTTTGGTCAAAGTGTCGACCTCGCCAGGGTGATAAGCTCTGTTAAACCCCAAAATGGTGATATTCTATTATACCCGGGAGCCCCTAATAAATTCTCCCCATTTCCCTTTTTTAATACCTCAAGTTTAAAATTACCAGATGATTACGGTTATTTATATGTAGATGGGCCTGGCCATTATTCACCCAATATGCAAAAGTTTATCGCGGAAAAAACATTTGAGTTCTTAGTGGAAAATAACTTTTTTGAAGGTCAGCCGACGGTTTTTAAATATAAAACGCGGCCAATCCCCATCTGCGGCTTAAAGTGGAACCTTGTGAGCAACAACAATGTTTCCGCTGAGTTTAAGGGTAAGCTGGACGAATGCAAGGCCAACCTTCGCGCAATACAGGCGCAAATCATCGGTAAAATCGGCTGTATCGTGATGAACTGCAATCCGTTCACTCTAGGACATCGCTATCTTATTGATTACGCCGCGGGCAAGGTCAAACACCTCTTCATTTTCGTGATTGAGGAGGATATCTCTGTTTTTTCGTTCAAAGACCGTTTTGAGCAGGTGAAGGTGGGCACGGCTGATTTGGCGAACGTGACCATCCTGCCAAGCGGACCATTTATCATCTCCGCGCTGACGTTTTCTGATTATTTCCAAAAATCATCCATACAGGACCGAACTATCGATCCGTTGCGGGATGTGGAATTGTTCGCCAAAGAAATTGCTCCCTGCTTGGGCATAACCATTCGTTTCGCTGGCGAGGAACCGCTGGACAATATAACACGGCAGTATAATGATGCGATGAAGAGAATTTTGCCGCAGCATGGCGTTGAATTTGAGGCCATCCCTCGCCTGGAGAGTGATGGCGAGGTGGTTTCTGCAAGCAGAGTCCGCGCATTGCTGGAAAATAAGGATTTTGACGCCATTGCGAAGCTAGTGCCGGAAACCACGCTGCATTATTTGATGCCAAGTTGCAATCAGGCGAATCAAAACAATGGTCAACGCATTGTTGCGTGATGTTATGCGCAAGCTCCCTGAAAACAGTCTGAAAAAGCAAAGCCCGGAAAAACTTCGGACGCCGCAGCACAATCGAACCTGTCATAGGACATCTGAAAAATTATTTCCGTTTAGCTCGAAACTATCTTGTCTGGGAAGATAGAAAATTGACAATATTCGCTTCCACGGCCACGAAACCGACAGCGTCAAAAAGAGATTATATCTTTTCGCGGAGTAAGCTGGTATCAGTTGGCTTCCGGGGATCCGCCGGGTGCCGCCGGCGCCCGGCGGATCTCCACCCGCTCCACCTTACGGTCATCGGCGGCGGTTATGCTGAACAGGAGATCTTCCCACCGGATTTCTTCCCTGACCTGGGGGACCCGTCCCACCTGGTTGGTGAGAAAGCCCCCCAGGGTGTCGTAGTCGCCCTCGGGCAGGTCCACGCCCAGGTGTTCGCTTAAGTCGCTGATGCCGGCCTGCCCGGCGGCCATGGTCACCCCCGGCGCCAGATCCACGATGGGGGCTTCTTCCTCGTCATATTCATCGTGGATGTCCCCGACGATCTCTTCAATGATGTCCTCCATGGTCACCAGGCCGGCCGTGCCGCCGTATTCGTCCAGAACCACGGCCAGGTGGCTCTTGCGGTAACGGAGTTCCGAGAGGATATCGACGATTTTTTTGTTGCCCGGCACCAGGGCTATGGGGCGGATGATATTCTCGGGCAGGGGGAGGTCGAGGTCCTGGCCCCAGAACTGCAACAGGTCCTTGCCGACAATGAAGCCCACGATATGGTCCAGGTCGCCGTCAAAGACAGGCAGACGCGAATAACCCTGGTCGATGACAGTCTTTATGGCTTCGCCCAAGGAGCGGGATTTTTCCAGGCCCACTACGGCTATGCGGGGGGTCATTATCTGGCGGGCTATGGTGTCGTTGAAGTCAACTATGCTCTGGATCATCTCGCTGGCGCTCTGGCCTATGGCCCCGCTTTCCTCGCCGTGATCCAGAAGGTTGTTTATTTCCGCCTCGAATGAGGCCGGGGAATCTTTTTTCAACAGCCGCCAGAGGCGGCCCAGGAAATTACTGTGGGGTGAACTGCCTTCTTCCAAGGCCTAAACCTCCTGGTCGAGATGAACTGATTTAGGCTGATTATAGCAAAGGCGGGCCGGCTCGGCAAGGGAGGCCCGGCTAATGGCCCTGTCCGCCGGTTTCCAGCCGCAAAAGAAAATCCTTGATGTCCAGCCCTCCGCCGAAGCCGGTGAGGCGGCCGTCCTTTCCCACGACCCGGTGGCAGGGAATTATGATGACCAGAGGGTTGCGGTGGCAGGCCTGACCCGCGGCCCGAAAGGCCCGGGGGGAACCGGCCCGGGCCGCCAGGGTCCCGTAGCTGATGGTCTGGCCATAGGGTATGTCGCGCAAGGCGGCCCAGACCCGACGCTGGAACTCGGTGCCGGCCGGGGCCAGGGGCAGGTTGAAGTTCCGGCGCCGGCCGGCGAAGTATTCCTCCAGTTGGCGAAAGGCCTGTTTGAAGAGCCCGCCGGGTTCGGCCCCTTCGGCCTCGGCCGGCGGGCCGGCGGGAGCGAAAAAGACCCGGGTCAGGACCTGGCCCTCGGCCGTCAGCCCCAACGAACCCACCGGGCTGGGCCAGTAAAGGGTCATGTTTTTTCCGGTCATTTGGTTGTCCTAATGAGAAAGTTTCGGATTTAGCCGGGCTACCAGCGGTCCAGGCTCATTTCCTCCAGTTTGGCGAGAAAAGGGGAGAGGCGGCGGCGATAGTAGATGATCAGAAACAGGCCCAGTCCGGCCAGGGTGGCGGAGACCAGGTCTATTCCAAACTGGTTTTTCATCAGCGGCCAGGCGGCGTGGCCTTCCAGTCCGGGCGGAAGCTGGGGGGCCGGCTCCCGCCAGGGGCGCAAGAGTTCCATAATCAGGGGGTGCCGCAACCGGGTGACCAAAAGGCCCATGAGGCCGGCCAGGGCCAGGCCGACGGACAACATAAGCCTGAAAATCATGCTTCTCAGGGAGACTCCTTGGTTGGACATAGTGGGATCCTTAACGTCGCGTCGTTCAGTTTTCGTCCCAATTAGCGGCCCGGACATCCAAGCCGCGCAGAAAGGCCAACTTTTCAGCTATTTTTGTTTCCAAGCCCCGGTCCACCGGCCGATACCAGCGGGGTTCAGCCAGACCTTCGGGCAGATAGGTCTCGCCCGCGGCGTAGGCGTGGGGCTCGTCATGGGCGTAGCGGTATTCCCGGCCGTAGCCCAGGTCCCGCATCAGCCCGGTGGGGGCGTTGCGCAGATGGACCGGCACCTCGCGGGAGCGGTCGTTTTTGACAAAGGCGGCGGCTCGGCTAAAGGCCAGGTAGCCGGAGTTGCTTTTGGCCGCCACGGCCAGATAGACAACGGCTTGGGCTAGGGCCAGTTCGCCTTCCGGCGAGCCCAGCCGTTCGTAAGTTTCGGCGGCTTTAAGGGCCAGATCGGCCGCCCGGGGGTCGGCCAGTCCCACATCTTCCCAGGCCATGCGGATGATGCGCCGGGCCAGGTAGCGTGGGTCGGCCCCGCCGTCGAGCATCCGGCAGAACCAGTAGAGGGCCGCATCCGGATGGGAGCCCCGCACGGACTTGTGCAGGGCGGAAATCTGATCGTAAAAGTTGTCTCCGCCCTTGTCAAAGCGCCGGAGATTGAGGCTCAAGGCCTCCTGGAGGAAGGGGCCGGTTATTTCCCGGAGCCCGGAGACCTTGGCCGCGGCTTGGACCTGCTCCAGCAAATTCAAGAGCCGGCGGGCGTCGCCGTCAGCCTGGCCGACCAGGGCGGTGACGGCGGTTTCGTCAAAGGTCAGATCGCCTAAGCGGCCGGACTCCCGGGCCCGGGTCAGGATTACGCGCAGTTCTTCTTCATTGAGGGGTTTTAAGATGAAGACCTGGGTGCGGGACAAAAGGGCCGATATGACCTCGAAGGAGGGGTTTTCGGTGGTGGCGCCGATGAGGGTCACCAGGCCCGACTCAGCGTAAGGCAGAAGGCCGTCCTGCTGGGCCTTGTTGAAGCGGTGGATTTCATCAATGAACAGGATGGTGCGCCGGCCCCAGGCCAGGTTTCGTTCGGCCTTGTCCATGGCCGCCCGGATATCCTTGACCCCGGAAAAGACCGCTGACAGGGAGATGAAGTCGCGGCCGGAAGCCTGGGCGGTCAGACGGGCCAGGGTGGTTTTGCCGACTCCTGGCGGACCCCACAGGATCATGGACTGGAGTTCCCCGGATTCAAAGGCCAGGCGCAGAGGTTTGCCCGGTCCCAGGAGATGGGACTGTCCGGCGACTTCATCCAGGGTCCGGGGCCGGAGGGCTTCGGCCAGGGGGGCTTCGGGCTGGACTTCAAACAACCCGGCTTCCCGCCGGCTTTTCCCCGGGTCATCGACCGGCCGGCCGGGCGCGTTATGGCGTCCCATACTTGGCCTGAAGGCGCTCCATGGTGCGGTTCAGCTCATCCTGGGCCCGGCGGATGACCGTGACTTCCGGCGGCGAGGGTTGGGCGAACTCCGGCACGTTCAGGTTCCGCTGGTCATCCGGCCGCGAAAGCTGGGACATGCCCACAGCTATCTTGGTGGTGACGTAGGCGAAGCGACCCGGGGTCCAGGCGCTTATGGCCGCGGCGGTTTCATCCAGTTTTTCCGGTTCGAAGCGCAGTCGATAGATGGCCTCGGCGTTTTCCAGGTAGAGCCGGACATCCGCCTCGGCCAGAGGTTGCTCCTGGGCCATGACCTGGGCCAGCCGCTCGTAAAGCTGGGCCTGTTCGGTCTGGGCCGCGGACGGAGCAGCCAAAAGGAGGAGCATCAAAAACACAAGGGACGGACGACAGGTCATTTACGGGGCACCTCGCGCCATTTACGGGGCACTTTGACCCCAGACGAGTCTATGGCCGCGCTTTCGGCCTGCATGAGGGTCATTAGATTGGAGTTGACCAGCCGGACTTCTTCGGTGGTTGGATGGAGATAGACGGGAATCCCTATGAGTTGGCCAGGGCTGATCAGTCCCCGGGCCAGGGCCTGGGTCAGGGGGATCTTGGCGGCTATGTAGATGGCCCGCCGGCGGGTCAGCTTGAGCTCGTTCAGCAATTTGGCGGCCTGGTCGGGATAATTGATTATCTCCCCGAAAAAGCGGGGGGCCAGATAGATATAGGCGTCAATATCCGCCTGGGTCAGGGGACCTTCTTCGGTGCTGGCCAGGGCCGGGCCGGGAAGCCAAAGCAAGGCCAGGAACACCGTAAACCCCAGACGGTTCATTTGGCGGTCACGCCCGGCAGGGCTTCAAAGGCCCGGTTGGCTTCTTCGGCGGCCTCCATCAGGGCCTTCAGGTTGTCTTTCACCAGGCTCAGTTCCCTGTCGGAAGGCCTCAGTGCCCGGGGCAGGGAATCCAGACCCAGAGATTTGGGGTCGGCCCCGGAGGCCAGGGCCATGGTCAGGGGCACCTTGGCCACGATATAGGAAAACCGGAGCGGGCTCAGATTCAGGCCGGAGGCCAGTGGCTCGGCGCCCTGGGGATCGCTCAGGAGCCTGGGCAGTTCCGGCATTATTTTGATATAGGCATCGACATCGGCCTGGCTCAGAGGTGGTTCTTTGTCCAGGGTTTCAATGACCGCTGAGGGAATGTCGCTGTGAACTTCTTCCTGGGCCGGAGACAGGCCCGGTGGGGCCGCCCCCAGGATCAGGACCAGTAAGATCAGTAGTTTTTTTACCATAAATACAGCCTGTTTTAAGTTAAGTATGGCCTGAGGGGGTCAGCCCCCCAGGTAGGCTCTGCGGACGCCTTCGTCAGCCATGAGGTCCGCAGCCGAACCGCTGAGGGTTATCAGGCCGGTGGTCAGGATATAGGCTCGGTGAGCCACCTTTAAAGCCAGGTTGGCGTTCTGTTCCACCAATAGGACAGTGGTGCCCCGTTCCATATTTATCTGCCGAATTATATCAAAAATATTGCGGATTATCAATGGGGCCAGGCCCAGGGAGGGTTCGTCCAGAAGGAGCATCCGGGGCCGGCCCATCAGGGCCCGGGAAATGGCCAGCATCTGCTGTTCCCCCCCGGACAGGGTGCCGCCGCTTTGGCCGGCCCTGGCCCGCAGAATGGGAAAGAGGTTGAAGACATATTCCAAATCTTCGCTGATCCCCGGCTGGTCCCGCCGCAGATAGGCCCCCATCTTGAGGTTTTCCATGACCGTCAGGGCGGGAAAGATGCGGCGGCCTTCGGGGACTTCGATGAGGCCCCGGGCCACCAGGCTCTCGGGGCTGCGCCCGGTTATTTCCCCGCCGTCGAAGAAAACCCGGCCGCGCCTGGGCGGGGTGAGGCCGGAAATGGAATTGAGGGTGGTGGTCTTGCCCGCGCCGTTGGCCCCCAGAAGGGCGATTATTTCGCCCTCTTCAACGGTCAGGTCCAGGCCCTTCAAGGCTTCAATGTTGCCGTAAAAGGTGTGGAGGCCCTGGAGCTTGAGCATCATTCCTCCCCCAGGTAGGCCCGGATGACCACCGGGTCGTTCTTGACTTCTTCCGGGGCTCCGGCGGCGATCAGGCGTCCGTATTCCATGACCCAGACTTTTTCCGAAACGCTCATCACCAGGTTCATGTCGTGTTCGATCAGGAGGATGGATAAACCCTCCTGTTCGCGGATGAGGCGGATGAGGTCGTCCAGGTCGCTGGTTTCGGCGATATTGAGGCCGGCGGCCGGCTCGTCCAGTAGCAAAAGCTTGGGGCCGGTGGCCAGGGCCCGGATTATCTCCAGGCGCCGCTGGTCGCCATAGGGCAGGTTTTTGGCCAGGTCGTTGGCCGCCGCGCCCAGGCCGTATTTTTCCAGGAGGTGCATGCTGAATTCAGCCATGGCCCGCTCTTCGGCCCTGGCCTGGCGGGTGCGCATCAGGGCTCCCCAGAGTCCGGCCTTCATGCGAGGGTGGCACCCGATGAGCACGTTTTCCAGCACGGTGAGGTTGTTGAAGAGGCGGATGTTCTGGAAGGTCCGGGCCAGCCCCAGGGCCGTGACCTGGTCGGGCCGGAGATTGTTCAGGGTCGTCGTAAGGTGAGGCTCAGTTCCGGGGCCTTTAGGCAGGCGGAGGAGGATCCGGCCCCGGGTGGGCTGATAGATTCCGGTGAGGCAGTTGAACAGGGTGGTCTTGCCGGCCCCGTTGGGTCCGATGAGGGCGGTTATGGAGCCTTCCTCGACCTGGAAATCCACCTCGTCCAGGGCCACCAGACCGCCGAAGGTCTTGGAGAGTCCCCTGGTCTCTATGATGGACGGGCTGGTCATGGTCCGCGGGTGGCCGGGGGGGCCTGGGGGGCCGGTCCGGGGGGGGCCGGCCTATGGATATAGACCTGGCGCACTGACTGGATCAGGCCGCCGGGCCTCAAGACCATCATCAGCACCATCAGGGCTCCGAAGAGCAGCATGCGGTAATCCTGGTAACTGCGAAGATATTCAGGCAGGAGAATCAGCACCAGGGCCCCGATGATGACCCCGGGAATGGAGCCCATGCCGCCCAGCACCACGATTGAGAGGATCATCACCGACTGCATGAAGCCGAAGCTGGTGGGATTGATGAAGGTCACCTGGGAGGCGAAGACCACCCCGGCCAGGCCGGCCCAGGTGGCCCCCAGGGCGAAGGCGGTGAGCTTGGCCCGGGTGCGGTTGATGCCCATGGCCTGGCAGGCCACCTCGTCTTCCCGGAGGGCCAGCCAGGCCCGGCCCAGGCGGGAGTTCTCCAGGCGGAAGACGGCGACTATGGTCAGAATGACCAGGGCCAGGATGATGAAAAAGATGAGGGCCTTGTTCAGGTCCAGGCCCGGGTTCATTATGGGCAGTATCTGGAGGAGGATCGGTTTGACCTGGCTGTTCAAATCCAGGCCGAAGAAGGCGGGGGGGCTGATGTTGCCGATGCCCCGCGGGCCCCGGGTCAGCTCGGTGTTGATCAGGACCAGGCGCACGATTTCGCCGAACCCCAGGGTGACTATGGCCAGGTAGTCGCCGCGCAGGCGCAGGATGGGAAAACCCAGGAGCAGGCCCAGGGCGGTGGCGGTCAGGGCGCCCAGGGGCAGGCAGATCCAGAACCCCAGGCCGAAGTGGAAATTCAGGAGGGCGTAGGTATAGGCTCCGATAGCGTAGAAGGCCACATACCCCAGGTTCAACAGGCCGCTGACCCCCACCACGATGTTCAGGCCCAGGCCCAGAGCTATATAAATGAGAGCGGTGATGAAAATGTGGACCACATAGGGGGAGGCCCAGAAGGGGATGGATATGAGCCCCAGGATGGTCAGGCCGATTATCTGGCGGCGGTAGCGGGCTCCCATGATCACATCAACCCAGGTTCTGGCCGGGCCCCGGCCGCCGGGTTTTTCCCCGTCTTCACCCAGGGCGGCGGCCCGGCGCGCCGAATCGCGCCTGGCCAGGAGCCAGCGCCACACGGCTGAAAGCACGAAGGTCCAGCCGGCCACCTTGAAGAGGAGGGACCAGCGCGGGCTGAGGCTGTAGTCGGAAGTGTTCAGTTTAAAGACCACCAAGGGGCCGGTCAGGAGGGCCAGCCAGACGGCGGACAAGGCGGAGGCCTTTATTTCCCGCTTCCAGTCGAAGCGTCCGGGCCTTAGGGGCATGGTCAAACCTTCTGGGTCTGGGCTTCGCCCATCAGTCCGCCGGGCCGGACAATGAGGATGACGATCAGGAGCACGAAGGCCACCGCATCCTCATAATCGCTGGAGAGGTAGCCGGCGGCGAAGCTTTCGGCAAAGCCCAGCACCATGGCGCCCAGGACGGCTCCGGGGATGGAGCCTATGCCGCCCAGGACGGCGGCGGTGAAGGCCTTCATGCCGGCCAGAAACCCGATATAGAAATTGACCTGCCGCATGTAGCAGCCTATGAGGAGCCCGCCCACGGCCGCCAGGGCCGAGCCGATGACGAAGGTGTTGGAGATGACCCGGTCAACGTTGACCCCGGAGAGGCGGGCCATGTCCGGGTCCTGGGACACGGCCCGCATGGACAGTCCCAGGCGGGTGAACTTGATGAGGACGGTCAGGGCCGTCATGATGAGGGCCGTGGCCAGCCAGATGAACAATTGGGTGCTGTTGACGATGTGGCTGACCGAAGCCAGAAAGCCCAGTTCGGGGACCAGTTTCGGAAAGATCAGGAAGTTGGGGCTCTGGATCAGTTGGACGTAGTTCTGCAGAAAGATGGACATGCCGATGGCGCTGATCAGGGGAGAGAGCCGGGCCGAGCCGCGCAGGGGTTTGTAGGCGATTTTTTCCACGGTCCAGCCGTACATGGCCGAGTAGAGTACGGCCACCGCGCCCACCGAAACCAGAAGCCCCCAGCCGGCCAGGCCCGCCTGGCCCAGGACCAGGGAGGCTATGAGGGCGGTGAAGGCGCCGATCATGTAGATTTCACCGTGGGCGAAGTTGATGAGTCCCACAATGCCGTAAACCATGGTGTAGCCCAGGGCTATGAGGGCGTAGATGCTGCCTTTGGTCAGACCGCTGATCAACAGGTCGAGAAAAAAATCCATTGTCGGCCGGGTTCGCCTCCGCGGCTTTCAGGCTTTAAGGCCAGGGGGCGGGAGAGGACCGAAAACCAGCTTCGTCCACTCCCGCCCCCGGCGGGATAACTCCGGGCGGGTCCGCCAGGACTTCGGAGGGATTACAGGGCGACTTCCTCGAATTTGCCGTTCTTGATTTCAAACATTTTGGCCTTGGCTTCGGAGTTGTCGCCTTTGGCGTCGAAGCGCACCGGCCCCATGACCGTCTCCACCGTGTTCTCCTGAAGGTTCTTCTTGATGGCTTCCAGATCGGCATCGCCGCCGGCCTTTTCAATGGCCGTGAAGAGAGCCTCGGCGGCCCCGATGGCAAAGAAGAAATAGGGGCCCATTTCCTCGCTGTGGCGTTTTTTGTGGTCCGCAATGGCCGCATCTATGGCCGGAGAGGCGCCTTCGGCGAATTCGGCCGGCCCGGTGGCGAAGGTTCCTTCGGCCGCCGCCCCGGCCATCTTGACGTATTCCTCATTCTTCAGGCCGTCAGCCCCGACGATGATGGTTTTGACATTCTTGGACCGCATCTGGGTGGCCAGCTTGGAGGCGTCGGCGTAATAACCGCCCCAGAGCAGCACTTCGGCCCCGGTGCTTTGCAGTTTGGCAATGACCGCGTCATAGGAAACCTGGCCGCTGGTCACACCCTCGAACAGCACCACCTGGACGCCGCTGGCCGGGTCGGCGTCAAAGCCGGCCTTGGCCCGGTCGGCCAGGGCCATGCCGTAGTCTCCCTTGTCGTGCAGAAGGGCCACTTTCTTGAAACCCCGTTTTTTGATGAATTCCACCTGCAGGTCGGCTTGGGCGTCGTCACGCATGATGGTGCGGAAGAAATAGGGGTTCCGGCCGCTCTCAGTCAGGCTGACTTCCGTGGCCGAAGGTGAAACCAGGAGCATGTTCGAGCCGTAAACGCTCAGGGCGCTGTTGGTGGCCCCGGAGCAGGTGTGACCCAAAACCACCTTGACGCCGCTGCCGGCCAGCTTGGTGGCCGCGCTGGAGGCCAGGGCCGGGTCGCAGCCGTCGTCTTCCTGGATGATCTCAATTTGGCGCCCGGTAAGGCCGCCGGCCGCATTGGTCTTCAGGACCGCATATTCCAGCCCGTAGAAGCCGGACTTGCCATAGGCGGCCAAGTCGCCTAAAAGGGCTCCGCCGTAGCCTATTTTAAAAGGCTCCGTGTTTTTCTGGGCCGAAGCGAAGCCGGAAATTGAGAAGGTCAGGGCCAGGGCCAGGGCGGCGAGGGTGATCTTTCGCATGGTTTCCTCCTGAGATTGTAATATCAGTCAACAGCGCGGCCGCCGGCGGCGGCCGCGCCCGGCCTGATGGCAGGCCGAGTCATTATCAGCGAAATGTTCTATGATTACACTAAAAGGTGAGCCCAGTCAACGATAAAAACCCGCCCGAACCAGTCCGCCAGGCTCGGCCGGTATCTTTCTAGCCATGTTTCATAAATATCTCAAGCTGTTAGTCAGGTTAGCCTTTGGTTTTTATCTCTGGTTATGAAAAATTTTATAAAAAATTGTTTTCTTTTATTCATAATTATACTATATTATAAGAAATTGCACCGCCCCCAAAGGCGGCCGGCTTTCCACGCCCAGATAAGCGGAGGTTTAAGATGCGTTGCAAGTGCGGGTTCAACAGCTTCGACCACAATCTGGTCTGCCCCAAATGCCATAAGGATCTCACTGCCACACGCCGGTTGCTGAATCTGGAAATCCCGGCGCGGGGCGGGGTCAATTTTTTCCAGGTTGCCGGCCAGAGAATGGCCACGCCGCAGCCTATTTTTGGGGCGGCCGTGGGTGAGGACTTCGGGGAAGAGCTTCAGCCGGTGGAGGATATCCAGCCCATAGCCTATGCTCCGCCTCCGCCGCCTCAGGCGCCGGTCTATGCCGCGCCTCCGCCGCCGCCACCACCGCCTCAGGCTCCGGCCTATGCCCCTCCGCCGCCGCCGCCCCAGGCGCCGGTCTATGCCGCGCCACCTCCGCCACCGCCCCAGGCGCCGGCCTATGCCCCGCCGCCTCCGCCGCCTCAGGCCCCGGTCTATGCCGCGCCCGTGCCTCCGCCTCCGCCCCAGGTGTTCGCCGCTCCGGTGATGCCGGCCGCCGCCCAGGTTGAAGAACCGATGATCGAAATTGACGAAATTGAAGTGACTGATAATTTTGAAGCCGACCAGCCCGGGAGCCGGGCGCAGCCGGAAGCGACCTTCACCCCCGTAAATCCCATGCCCGCCCGCCAGGCGGCCATGGATCAGATCAAAACCACTTTGACCGAGACGGGTGATCTCACCCCCGAGGTGGAGGGAGAGGCCTATGTTCTGGGGGCCCAGGACATGGCTCCCGCGGCCCCGGCGCCGAATCGGGCGGCCGAGGGCGGCGGAGGTGATGACTTCTCCTCTCTGGTGGGCGACGTGAATCTCGACGATCTGGAAGGTGATCTCTGATGTGACCGGGTGACCCATGACCCGCGTAAAGCCGATGGACCGTCTTATTTTTCCCCTGGACCTGCCGGACTGGGCGGCGGCTGAAAAAATGGCCCGGGCTTTGAACGGGCATGTGGGTTGGTTCAAAGTTGGCCTGGAACTCTTCGTTTCCGCCGGACCTTCCGTCTTGGCCCGGTTGAGGGACCTAGCCCCGGAGACCAAGATTTTTCTGGATTTGAAGTTGCACGATATTCCGGCCACGGTGGGCCTGGCCGCGGCTGCGGTCACCCGGTTGGGGCCGGAAATGTTCACCGTGCATGCCCAGGGGGGCCTGGATATGATGCGGGCGGCCGTTGCCCAAGCCGGGCCGTCCACTGTTCTGGCCGTGACCGTGCTGACCAGTCTGGACCCGTCCTCCTGGGAGGAACTGGCTCCGGAATTCAGAACCCCGGCCGCCTTGGTCCGGCTTCTGGCCGGCCGGGCCCGGGCCGCCGGCTGCGGCGGTCTGGTGGCTTCGGGCCATGAGCTTCAAGTCCTGCGGACGGCTTTCCCTGAGATGAAGTTGGTGGTGCCAGGCCTGCGTCCGGCCTGGGCCCGGGTGGCCGGTGACGATCAGAAGCGCACGGCCACCCCCCGGGAGGCTGTGAGGGACGGCGCCGATTACCTGGTCATCGGCCGTCCCATCCGCGATGCGCCCGACCCCGTGGAGGCCGCTGACCGTTTAGCGGCCGAACTGGCCGACTGAAGGCCTGTGCCCCGGGTCATCGCCGGTTTTTTCAAGGGGCTCAGGCTGGTCAGTCCGGCCGGCCGGAACACCAGGCCCACCGCTGACCGGATCAAGGAAGCCGTTTTTTCCATGTTGGTCAGCCTGCCCTTCGACTTGGAAGGCGCCAGGGTGCTGGAATTTTTCGCCGGCGGCGGGGGCTTGGCCCTGGAGGCCCTCAGCCGGGGCGCGGCCTCGGCCGTCCTGACCGATCAGGACCGGGCGGCCCGGGCCGCCATTGATCTGAATCTGGCCGCCGCCCGCCGCCATAGGGCCGTGGACGCCACGGTCCTGGATCTCTCCTGGCCCCGGGGCTTTGACCGTCTGCCCCCCGGGCGGTCCTTTGACCTCTTCCTTCTCGACCCCCCTTACGCCCAGTCCGCTCTGCCCCTGGAACTTCTTCTGGCCGCTTCGGCCCGTGGTCTGGCCGCGGCCGGGGCCGTGGCCGTCTGGGAACAGTCTCCGGCCACCCTGGCCGCTCTTGAGCAGGCCGAAACCGGTCCCTGGCGACTGGTCAAGAGCCGGGTCTGGGGCCGTCGGGCGGCGGCCCTGCTACGCCATGACTCTAGCCAAAATTTTGAAATAGTTGTATAATAGGAGATTAGCTGGGCGTTGCCCGCTATGGGGGGCTGATTCCGGCGGAAGCCTGGGCGGGTCGGGCGAGGTCTGCGGCGTGAAAAATAAAGGCCAGGTAACCATCCTGATGGTTGACCCTTCCCTCACGACTTTGGAGTTCAACGGCGCCATTTTGCACGAAATGGGTTTTTACAACCATCTGCAGACCGAGGACGGCTCCGAAGCCTTGGCCATGTTCATCAATTTCCAGCCCGAAGTGGTCATTGCCAACCTGAACGCTCCGACCATCAACGGTCTGACTCTTTTGCACCAGGTGCGGCAGTTGGACACGCCGGAGAAGGAAACCGTTTTCGTTCTCTATGGGGCCAACCTTTCCGGCAGTTTGGCGGCCCAGGCCGGCCGGATAGGGGTCAACGCCGTCATAACCATGCCCTGTCCTCCGGAAAAATTCAGGGCCGATCTGGAACAGGCCATAAGCCCGCGGCCGACGCCGGAAGACGAAAAAGTCTCGGAACTCTTAGAGGCCAGCACCAGTTTGATCAAGGAAGGCAAACTGGATCAGGCCCTGGAAACCTGCCAGACGATCCTGGATGTCCATGACAATGCCGAAGTGCATTATAATATGGGCTATATCAAGAGCCTCAAAGGTGAATTGGAGGCCGCCCTGGCCTGTTTCAAGCGGGCCACATCCATAAATGGGCATCACGTCCAGGCCCACCAGCAGATGGGCCTGATCTACCAGCAAATGGGTCATCAGGAGGAAGCCCGGACCTGTCTGGAAAGAGCCGCGGAAATCCATATGGAACGCAACCAGCACGACGAGGCTGAAGAGATTTTCAACACGGTCCTTAAGTTGCGGCCGGACACCACCAACGTCTATAACAGCCTGGGCATAATCTACCGCCGCCAGGGGCGGCTGGAAGACGCGCTGAAGGCCTATGAAAAAGCCTTGAAAGTGCATCATGATGATGAATGCATCCATTTTAACGCCGCCCGGGTCCATCTGGATATGAGCAATCCCGCCCTGGCCCAGAAGCACCTTCGCCTGGCCTTGAAAATCAACCCTGATTTCCACGAGGCCATTGACCTTTTGCGGGCCACGGAACTGGGCCTGAAGATAAAAATTTAACCTCGTGTTCTTTTGGTATGAAGTGATGAACGGCTTTAAGCGGAGAGAGGATTATGTCTGAACGGAAACCTCTGTTGCCGGATGTTCTGGTTGCCGGCACAACCATTCGGCTCGTGGCCCTGGAGACGACCAGGTCCAAGTGGAGTACCATGCTCATCGGAGCCCGGCCGGGCCGCTACCTGGTGGTGGAAATGCCCCATGTGAACGGTGTGCACATGAAATTGGACGACGGCACCCACTGGTCGGCCAATTTCATCAGCCGGGGAGCGGTCTATAGTTTCAATACCGAAGTCCTGGGCGCCACTTTCCGCCCGGCGCCCATCCTGACCCTTTCGTATCCTGAAGATGTGGAAGTGGCTATGCTGCGCATGGTCAAGCGCTACCCGGTCAACATCCCCGTGGTGTCCAAGGTGGTTCATTGGCCCAAGCCTTCCACGGAGCATCTGGAGGATGGCGAACCGCACGAGCCGCCGCTCCACCATGCACCGCCCCCCCTTAAACCCGAGGCCTCTGTTAAAGCTCTGGTGGTGGACATCTCCGAAGGTGGGTTTTTGATGGCCTGCCCCCAGGCCTTGGCGACAGATGCGATCATGGAAAACCATTTCTATCTGCCCCGGGAAGAGCCGGTGAGCGGCGTTCAGGCTGTGGTGCGGACCTGCCGGGGCAAACCCGGCGGCTATTTCATCGGTCTGGCCTATATTCCGTCCAACAGCCCGCCGGAGCCCCTGGCTCGCTTGAACGAACTGATAACCAGTATTGAAAACATGCCTTTAAGGTTGTAGAATAGTTCCTTCACTTAACGTCCTTTGAAAGGACCCGCCCATGAGCGTCAGTCGTCTGTTTTTGCTGTTTTTGGGGCTGAGTCTGTTTGTCCCGGTCTCCGGGCAGGCCCAGGAGGGGCAGGCCGCTCCTTCCCGTCATCCGTCCTACAATTTGATCGGCCGGGATGCCCCCTCGCCCAGTTCGCCCCTTAACCCCAACTTCGTGGCATCTGAAGAGTCCCATTTGCGGGAGGGCGGCTTCTGGCGGAGCGCCTACATCAATGAAAACCTGGTGGGGCTGGCTGTGGCCGACATTGACCGGGACGGTCAGAATGAGGTCGTTTACGCCAGTGAAAAAAATGTCTGGGTCACCCGTTATAGCGGCAATACCCTGACCCAGTTGGCCAAGTATTCCGTCCCGGCCACCCAACGCATCGCTTCGGTTGACGTCTTTGATGTGGACGGGGACGGCCGCCTGGAGATCATCTGCTCCGCCCAGGATGAGAACAACGCCCCGATCAGTTTCATTCTGAAATTCGACGCCTCGACCTTGACGCCCCTGGTTCAGAGACTGCCCTGGTATCTGCGGGTCGTCGGCCAGGGCGACAGCCGTTTTCTGGCCGGACAGAAAGCGGCGTCCGGCGGCGCCCAGGTTTTTACCGGCGGTGTCCAGCGGGTATCTTTAAAAGGTTCGAGCATTGTCGGCCAGGGCGCGGTTGGTTTGCCGGAACACGTCAACCTCTTCAACTTTGTCCAGGGCCGCCTGGGATCCGGCGGGGCGATGACCGCCGCCATCAGGTTTCCCAGCGAACATATTTTTCTCTATGAAAACAAAACCAGGGCCTGGGAAAGCCGCGAAGAATACGGCGGCACCATGACTTACCTGGCCCCCCAGAACTACCGGGATGCCGGCGACCGCCGGAGGGAATACCTGCCGGCCCGGCTTCTGATCACTGACATTGACGGCGACGGCCAGAATGAACTTATCGTGGCCAAAAATGACCGGGGCGGGGTCCCTTTCATGAGCAATCAGCGGGGCTTCACCAGCGGCGTCATTCAGGCCTTCAAGTATCAGAATCTTTCCCTGACCCCCTTCTTCCGGACCAGGACCCTGCCCGGTGCGGTCGTGGACCTCCAACTGGCCGATTTCAAAAACAACGGGACTTTGAGCCTGATGGCGGCCGTACTCACCCAGCCCAAGAGTGGAATGATGTCTGAAGGCCTGTCCCTGCTCGTGGCCTATGACATCTCCGGTCCGGCCGCCGGAGCGGCCCCGAAATCTGGCAGCCAGTGAGATAACGCCATGTCCCTTGGTTCCGCCTTATACCCGTCCCTGACCGCTTTGAACGCCTTCGGCGTGGGGCTGCAGAGCACGGCTCACAATCTGGCCAATGTACTCACCAGCGGCTTCAAGGCCGGGCGGGTGACCTATGCCGATCTGCCTAATATGTCCGGCACTTCGGCGCGCGGGGCTGAAAAACTGGCTGTCTCCGGGCCGCTGGTCCCCTATGGTCCAGGCCTGCCTTTGCCGCCTCCGGCCGGTTATCATCCGGGCCTGCCGGCCGGTTTTGTCGAAGGCTCCACCACCGATATCGCCACGGAAATGGTCAACCTCATCATCACTTCCCGGGCTTACCAGGCCAACGCCAAGGTCGTGCCCACCGTGGATTCTCTACTGGGGACGGTGATCAATCTCCGGGTTTAATCTCAATCGTTCTCCGGCTCGGTGCAGCGCGGCCGGAGGCCAAAGAAGGAGGGGCTGTATGCTTGCGGGGCGTTTAATACTTCTGTTTCTGGTTCTGTTCTCGGCCGGTCCGGCGCTGGCCCAGGAGCATTACAAGTATCAGCTTGGAGAGCAGTTCACTTTATGGGTCCTGGCCGACTCCCGGAGGGATTTCACTCTGGGGGATATTTTTCCGGGTCAGGAAGAAGTTTTCAGCCGCTATGTGCCTTCAGGCCGGGCTCCTGCGTCCATCCTGGGTTTTTTGCTCCGCAGCCCGGAAGCGACCGTGTTGATCGATACCGGTATGGGGAGCGGGACTCTGGGCCAGGCCCTGGCGGAGACCGGCGTGGCTCCTGAGGATATTTCCCTGGTTCTCCTGACCCATCTCCACGGCGATCATTTGGGCGGCTTGGTGACCGATGGCCGCCAGACCTTCCCCAAGGCCCAGGTCCGTCTGGCCAAGGAGGAAAATGATTTCTGGCTGGACGAGGCCAGTCCGGTCAAATTTCCTGACCGCAAGGCCAATTTCGATCTGGCTCGTCAAGTGCTGGCCGCCTATGGGGAGAAAGTTCAGCCCTTCGAGTTCGGCGCTGAAGTCACCCCGGGTCTGACCGCCGTGGCCGCCACGGGCCATACGCCCGGCCACGCCGTCTATCTGCTGTCCTCCGGGAAAGAGAAGATTCTTTTCTGGGGCGATGTTCTCCATGCGGCCGCCCTCCAGTTTCCCCGGCCGGACTTGAGTCCTGTTTACGACTTCGACCCGGCGGCCGCGGCCGCGACCCGGCTGGAAGTTTTGACCCTGGCGGCCAAGGAGGGTTTGATTGTGGCTGGGGCTCATCTGCCGTTTCCGGGCCTGGGCCGGGTGACGGCCGGGCCGCCGCCCTCTTTTACCTTCACGCCGCTTCCCTAAAATCCTGGCCGGCGTAGCTCAGGGGTAGAGCAGCTGATTCGTAATCAGCAGGTCGCGGGTTCAAATCCCATCGCCGGCTCCAATAAAATCAAGGGGTTCAGTCAACAGGCTGGACCCCTTGTTTGTTGAAAATCGAGAACATACTACCCAAATACTACTATTTCCGATGAAACGCCAGGGCGGAAAATGAACCCTCGGATCTCTCATCTGGACAGGCCCGGGGCAGGTGAGGGGGCTTGATTCAGCCAGGCTTCCCTGGCGCTTTCCGACTTCAAGGTTTGGCCGGTGAGTCTGGCCGCCTGACCCCAGCGGGCTTGGGCCAGTTTTTCAGCCGCAGCCTTGGCCTGGTCGTCGCTGCCGGGTCGGAAGTGGATGGCCTCCCCGCTGTCGCGGATGATGCCGCCGCCGGCCAGATTGAAAATGATTGTCCCTTTGCCATCCAGGCGGTATTTCCAGGCCCTTCCCGGCCCCGCGCCTAAAATCTCTTTCATCCGGGAGATACTGCTCAATTTGCCTTGGGATTGTCCGGCTTCCGGTTGGACTTTTTTCGACCGGGAGCGGAGTATGGCCAGGGCCTCCTCCTGCCCCCGCTCGGCCCGGTCTTGCAAAAATTGACTCCAGGAATTGAATGGATAGGCCGCTCTGACTTCCTCCCGTTTCAGTTTCATCTGCTGCCGGAGGCTGGCCAATTCGCCGCTTTTCTTTTTTCTGAACTGTTCCATTGTCTCCCGGCGATTTTTGCGCAACATGGGCAGCCGTCTTATCTTGTCTCTATGGTTTTCCCATTGCCGGTTGTGAATCTCCAAAATGCGGCCCTCCTGGGCTTTGATCTTCTCCATCTCCACCCGGCGTTTTTCGCGGGCGGTCTGATACTCGTCAAAGAGCCGTCCCCGGTTGGCCTCAATTTGCAGAGGGGTGGCGCTGTAGGTCGTCTCGGGTTTGACCTCGGCCAAATCCTGCCTCGGGGCCTGGAAGGCCCCGAAGCGTTTTTCCAGCCGGGCCTTGCTGAAGTCGCGGTCCAGGGCGCTGGCCTTTATGGCCTGAGGGCCGGAAAAATCCTGAACCACCAAGCCGTTGCCGTGGAGTTTCAGGGTGAGTCCGTATTTCCGAAAAGCTCGGTGGGCTTCCGGCCAGGATCGGGCCTGAGCCAGAGCCGGGCGCAGAAAATCCACTTGCTTTCGGGCATAACTGAAGAAAGATTCCTGCCCGGTGTGAGCCTCAAAAGCCTTGGCCGGGTCCGGGCCGCTGGCTTGGGCGGCTTCTTCCCCTCGTCCATTATCCCGCATGAGGCCAAATTTTCGTTCCAGCATCCGGCAGAGCCGGTCCCGAACCAAAAAATCCCGGAAAGGCTCATGCCGGGTCCGCCGCTCCGGGTGAATCAAATTGTAAGCCACATGGAGGTGGAGATTGTCCGTGTTTTTATGAACTCCGGCATGGCGTTGGTGTTCGGTCAGGCCCAAGGCTTTGGCGAACTCCAGTTCAATCTCCTTCAAAACCTCCGGGGTCAGCTTGGCCTCGTCCTCCGGTCGGAAGGAAACCAGAAGATGATAAGTTTTCTCCTTGGTCGTGCGGACATTGGTGGCTTGCACCATCTCCACTTCAGTGATGGCCAGTTCATAGTCATCCTCCGACCAGCCGCCGGCGCACCAACTCAGGAGGGCCTTTTCACCTTTGTGCCCGGCATCTGCTTACTCCTCTTTGGATAATGTGCCCGACAGGGGCCGAGTCAAAAGGTTGATCCGGATGGTTCTGGGTTCAGGGGAGGCTGGCAAACAGGCCCGTTTTTTGGGTTTCTTCATCTGGCCGGCGAACCACAGGACGACCTGCTCCCGGGGGTAGCAGATTTTCCCGCCTATGGTCTGCCGACCAGCCGGGCCGCGCCCCTGGCAATCCATGTTGGCCAGGGTGCGCGGTTTGAAGATGCGGATGCGCTCGGCGACTTCGATGCGGGTGGGAAATTCGGAGAATTGAGCCCACAGGCGGGTGTAGGACCCGCCCAGGGCGGTGATGGAGATAGGGATTTCAGACATAGGGCAACACTCCTGTCAAACAAATGTGGTTGACGGTAAATCGGCGTTGCGCTATGCTGGGAACTGCCATGAGTTTGACCCAAAGCTGTCTGACAGCGCCCGTGGCAACGCCGCCCTGATTGATGCTCCAACATCAATCAGGGCTTTTTTTTCGGCCGCCGAAGCTGATTCTGGCGGCCGGTTCTTGTAAAATAACACAGGCCAAAATTTTTTCAAGAGAAAATGTCGGTATAAAATGCCGATTTGAAAAGAAAAATCGGTGATTAACGCCGATTTGGGCTTTCAATGTTGTTGGGTGTTGCAGGGTGTTGCAGGGTGTTGAAAAATCGAAAAATCGGCTTGTAAAATTACCCATTAAATGGTAAATTTTACACCATGCATAAACGCCACCTCACTTCACGCCTTTTAGCCGCCTTGGCCGACACCCCGGCCGTCTTTCTGCGGGGCGCCCGCCAAACCGGCAAAACCACCCTGCTAAAACACTTGGGCGCGGCCGGTAAGCGGGCCTATGTATCTCTGGATTCCGCCACCACCTTGGCGGCCGCCTTGGCCGACCCGACCGGATTTCTGCGCGGCCTACCGAAACCCGTGACCATTGACGAAGTGCAACGATCCCCGGCTCTGCTCCTGGCCATCAAGGAAGACATAGACCAGGATCGCCAGCCCGGCCGCTATCTGCTGACCGGCTCGGCCAATATCCTGACCCTTTCCGGAGTGGCCGACTCTCTGGCCGGACGGATGGAAGTCCTGACCTTATACCCTCTCTCCCAAGGCGAGGTGGCCGGGGTTAAAGATGATTTCATCGCCCGCCTATTCGGTTCGGATTTTTTTCTGAACCAGGCGGCTCCACCTTGGCCCTGGCCCAAGGATAGACTTCTTCAAAGCATGGCCCTTGGCGGCTATCCTGAAGTCCGCACCCGTTCAAAGGCCGAGCGCCGGGCGGCCTGGTTTGAATCATATCTGACCACATTGATCGAGCGGGACGTGCGGGATATCGCCAATATTCAGGATCGGGGAGGCTTGACCCGCCTGATGCGCCTTTTGGCCGCCCGCAGCGGCACTTTGGGCAACACCTCGGAACTTGGCCGGGCCTCGGGTTTGGCCAACACCACTTTGCACCGTTATCTGGCGGCCTTGGAAGCCCTGTTCCTGGTCTGGTTTTTACCGGCCTGGTCATCCAATTTGGGTAAACGTCTGGTCAAATCACCCAAACTTCATCTTATAGATTCCGGTTTTGCGGCCTATTTATGCGGAATGGATGAGGCCGGTTTGGCCACTGACCCTCAACTGACCGGACATCTTTGGGAATCTTTTGTGGCTTCGGAAATCCGGCGGCAGGCCTCTTGGAGCGACCATCCGGCCGAGCTTTACCACTATCGTTCATACAGCGGCGAAGAAGTGGATCTGGTTCTGGAAGACCGTTCCGGCCGGGTGGCGGCTGTGGAAGTGAAATTCAGCGAGACTCTAAACCCTCGCGACGCCAAAGGGCTCCTTTATCTGCGCGAAGTTTTGGGTAAGAAATTCGTGCGCGGGGCTGTGCTTTACCTGGGGTCGGAGTCCGTGCCTTTGGCTGAAAATATCCTGGCCCTGCCGGTTGGTTATCTGTTCAGCCCAGCTTCTTCCCCCAAGCCTTGAAACTATTATTGGTGGCGCACTTTTCAATTGGGGCAGTATACGCCCTCTTAAAAGGTCTGTTTTAAAAATTACTTCTGACCTTAATCTTGACAAAATTAAGACCAATATTGTAATATCTATCAGGTCTTTAATTTTTGAAAAGGAGGGACTTTATTATGTTGGTTTCCATCTCCGAACTCAAAGCCAACGCCGGAAAATACGTGGCCTTGGCCAACCAGGAAGAGGTCTATATCACCAAAAATGGGAAAAAAGTGGCCAAGATAATAAGCGCCAAGGCCGACAAGGAGAAGGCCGGCCAAGCCCTTATCGGCATCTTGCCGACAGAAATAGATTTGAATCAAACCAGGGCCGAGCGGTTGAGCGGTAAATGATCAAGGTACTCCTGGATACCAATGTAATTTTGGACGCCTTGGCCGCCCGTCAGCCTTTTGTCCAAGAAGCGGGAGAATTATTCTCCTTGGCGGCCTCGGAACGGTTCAAGGGCTATGTCACGGCCAATAGTGCGGCGGATATCTATTACCTTTTGAAAAAACATTTGCCGGCCGAGGCGGCCAAGGAAGCCTTGGGGCATTTGTTCAGCCTTTTTTCCATTCTGGAAGTGCGGGCCGCCGACTGTCTTAAGGCTTTGG
>Ga0082212_10000851_pt1 | contig 44810 bp, 36 predicted proteins | sample TergutNt197P3_FD_71548 | JGI IMG/M metagenome (GOLD analysis project Ga0082212, IMG submission 71548) | Neocapritermes taracua P3 segment gut microbial communities from Petit-Saut dam, French Guiana - Nt197 P3 | ecosystem: Host-associated > Arthropoda: Insects > Digestive system > Gut ... | reverse complement strand
TTAAACCAGACGGTATAATAAATTTCCTATCGAACGAGGCTCCCCGGCAGATTATGTAACGTTTACAGATACCCCGAGGCTTGCCTCGGGGAGCCTCATTCTTCTATTCTTTTTTTACATTCTATCAGTGAACAAATGTCAGCAAGTGGTTTGGTTGTAGTAATGTAAAAAACCACAGGAAAGGTAGGCATCTTGCCCATTGTCCTGGCGTCACGAATCAGGTGTTTTGTTTTTTCGCTGACATCGGCATTTAGCGCTTCCACGCGGTTTTTTTCCTTGAACCAAACAGCCACGCTAAAATATTTTTCATAAACATGGAGCCAATAGAGAGTTTTTTCTTTCTTTGTTCCGCGCTGCGTTGTCCACCGATGCTGTCCTCTTGCGAACCATGCCTTATGGGGTGTGTACCATTGCCACTTCTGCTCTATCTCCAAATTGGGCAGGGCATGCTGGAATGTTTCGTATGCGGTGTAACTGCCGCCAAGCACTTGCTTCAACACTTCGCTTGTCGGTGTTACTTCGGGTTCTCTTAACCGCAAGTCCTCGCTGTTGTTCATTTTGTTCCTTTAATGAGGCAATAAACTAGACTTTCGAATCAAAATTGTCTATTAAATTGGCAAAATCAATAACAAATTGCATATCCTTTAATCCCAATTTGGCCTTGTAATATTTTTTTTCTTCGTTTTTTTCTGTTATTTTTTCCAGCATTTTTTCTTTTGTAGAGCTTGTTATATCTTTTATTGTTTTATAACCAGCTTCATAAAATGTCACTGCTGCCAATGACGCAATTCCATTGATTCTGACAAGACCTGATAATGAAATCAGGCACTTGATCAATTCAATTGGAATACTTAATTCATCAGAAACTCTTTTTTCATTATTTTCTTTGTAATAGTATTCATAAAAATCTTTTGTGTTTTTTATGCCTTTATTATCCAACTTTGAAATAATATTTTTATCAATAATTGGAAATTCGTTAAATGGTATTCCTTTTTTGTCAAATGCTCCCAGTTCTCTTCTTAATATGTTCAGATATTCCGGTAATATTTTTGTTTCGTTGGATAGTTTATCAATTTTTGTATTTGATGATATGGCTTGTTTTAAATCTGCCAAATATTTAAAACCGCAGTTTTTAAATATTTTAAAATTATTATCTATATTGTCATGTAATATTTGTCTGCTGGGAATTAAATATTGATTCTTTAAAAAAGTTTTATATTTTTGAACATCCACTTTTCTTAAATCAACATTGTATGTCATACATTGTTCCGCCTTTTATGATCTTGAGGAAATACTACTATTTCCAGATAAAAAATCCAAGGGGTTTTTAATTTATACCCGCTGTAATATTTCCAGGGGTTTAAGTATTCCTGCACGGCGGGCGGGAAGGGCAGAGGCAATACATGAACAAAAAACGGTAAACAGGCCGATAATCAAAACCATTTTCCAGTCTATTATAATTGGAATTGTTTCCAGATAATAATCGGGATCCAGAAGCTTTACCTGGCTGCCCCATGGGCTTGAAAGGAAGGAAAGAAATTTTTCCAAACCACGGATAATTGAATTGATGTTAATTCCAATAAGGAGTCCGAGTCCTATTCCAATTACTGCACCGGCAAGTCCCGTTAAAAGAGCGCCCCAAAGAAAAATGTTTTGTATGGAAAATGGACCGGCGCCGCCTGTTTTAAGTATGGCAATGTCCCGTTGTCTTTCTATAACCAGCATTGACGTGGCGGAAGAAACGTTTACCGCAGCTACCAGTACAAGCAGGGCCATAATGAACAGCAATAATTGCCTGGTAGATTCAAAGGAACGGTACAGGGATTGCTGAAGTTCTTTCCAGGTATACACTCCGTATCCCGGTCCGGTTTGGATCATTATCTGTTCCGCAATTTCGTCAACTGTTTTATAAGGATCATTTATTTTAGTTATCAGAAATGCCCTGTACAGTTCAGGAGAAAGAAGCTTAAGCCCTGTTTCGTAATTCATAATGCACCACAAAGCATCCAGTTCCCTGTAACCTGAAGAAATAATTCCCTTTACGGTAAAAATGGTAACTCTGGGAATGTTTCTGCCTTCTTCATTTACCCTAATTGTCATAAGACGTACCGTTGATCCCGGTTCTGCTTCCAGTGTTTCTGCCAAAGCTTTACCCAGAAGCAGCTCATTTTCTGATTCCAGATCGGCGCTGCCAGCAATTACTTCAAGATATTCAGCGCTCCCCTGATCTTTCCAGAAGCTGCTGTCAACTGCACGGATAGTAGTTCCAAGACGGCCGTTCTTTCCCAAAATTATTCCCAACCCCTGTTTTTCCCGCCAGGTTCCTCGGATACCGTCAAGATTATTAATTCTTTCACAAAGTTCTTCGGGATAATCGCTATAGCTTATATAGTCGTATATCTGAAGATGGCCGGTTCCCAGTTCCAGATAGCGGCCTGTTATACCCCGGATCATGCCATCTGCGACTACCAGCGTAACAATGATCGGTACAAGGCTTAAAGCTATACCGGCAGCTGCACCTCTTAGGTAACGGCCACCTTCTTTTGCCCTGCCCCAAAGGTAACGGATCGCAATAAACGAAGATGAACTGAAAGACGAGTTGTGAATTTTATTCATATACTTTTTTAATATAACATTTTGAACAAATTCTGATAATTACACATGGTTTAGGGTTGAGCAACAATACAATTAGTACAAGCAACATAATCCTCTTCCCCTTAATAGCAGTAGATCCGCTAACCGGGTTTGGGGGTGTTTATGTATATTACCGGTTATGCTCCTTACGGAGACAGGGGCATTTTAATTCGTGTAGAAACCGATCTTCGCCGGGGTATTCCGGGAATTGATATTTCAGGGCTTGCCGACGGGGCGGTTAAGGAATCCCGCGAGCGGGTACGGGCGGCATTCCGCAATTCCGGGCTGGCATTTCCGCTGGACAGGGTTCTAATCAACCTGGCTCCGGCAGGTATAAAAAAAGAAGGCGCCGCTCTGGATCTTCCTATCGCCCTTTCGGTGATGTCTGCGGCCGGATTGGTTCCCGGCCTTGGAGCGTTTCCGGAACAATTGATGGTGTTGGGAGAACTTGAACTTTCCGGCAGAGTCCGTCCTGTCAGAGGGGTATTGGCAGCTGTTGCTGCAGGAATTGCCGAAGGAATCCGGTTCTTTATCGTTCCAAAAGAAAACGAAGACGAAGCAGTTGTTTTAATTAAGCGGCCGGACGCTGATGTTTCTTATACAGCCGTTTCCAGTCTGGACGAAGCGGCTCATGCACTTGTTTTATTGACAAAAGAAGGGGCTTTTCCGCAGCCTTTTAATAAGCATACAGATACTTTAAATATTACAGAAACAGCCAACTGCGGTGATTTTGCCGAAGTATGCGGACAGGATCGTTATAAACGTGCTCTGGAAATAGCCGCTGCAGGCGGACACAATCTTTTGGTTTTCGGCGCGCCGGGGGCTGGAAAAACCATGCTGGCACGGAGGATACCTTCGATTATGGCAAAACTGACTTCCGAAGAAGCGGTAGAAGTAACCCGTATTCACAGCCTTGCCGGGAAATATGAACTGAAAGGAGAAAATACCGATAGTGCGTTTTCCGCCGTTTCCTCATCGTTTTCTCTTATCACCGAACCGCCGTTTCGTTCCCCTCATCACTCTGCCAGCGCCGAAGGCATACTGGGCGGCGGCCGTACTGTCAGACCCGGAGAAATCAGCCTAGCCCACTTCGGAACCCTGTTTCTGGATGAGGCGCCTGAATTCAAAAGCAATGTGCTGCAGGCTTTAAGGGAGCCGCTGGAAGATCGTTTACTCACCATAGTCAGAGCCGAAGGGCCGGTTAAACTTCCGGCAGACTTTCAACTTGTTATGGCGGCCAATGCCTGTCCCTGCGGCAGACTTGGATCCAATTGGCCGGCGGGCGATTGTCTTTGCAGTCCTCAGGAAATTAACAAACACTGGCGGAAAATCGGAGGAGCCCTTCTTGACCGCGTAGATATCAGAGTGCCGGTAAGCGGTAACAATGGAGCTTTAACATCAGCAAGCAGCACTCATACGGCAGAAACCAGCGCAGCGATCCGGCATCGCGTAATCCGGGCCGTCGAAATTCAACGCAGCCGTTTTACAGCAGCCAACGGCATAAGCCGCAATTCCCGCATGAGTCCTTCTCAAATCGAACAATTCTGCCCGCTCAAAAAAACCGCAAAACTTGCGTTAAACAAGGCTGTGGAAAAACTGGCTTTTTCGGGCAGGGCTTACCACAGTGTTCTGAAAATGGCCAGAACCATTGCCGACCTGGCAGACAAAGAAATGATCGAAACCGATCATATCCTGGAAGCAATTCAGCACCGCCGTTTAGGGGACGATCCGTATGATGTGCTGCCGAAATGAGTATTTAGGAGTTATAAAACGTAATGACATATATATTTCTATATTTACATACAATTGTATTGACATTTATAAAAAGGAGGAATATAATGGAATTTGAATGGGACGAAGAAAAAAATTCCATGAATATTAAAAAACATGGGGTTGGTTTTGAAGAGGCGATCGCTGTGTTTCTTGACCCACTGGCCGTAGAACTATATGACAGAGAACATAGTAATAACGAAGAACGGTGGCGGGCTTACGGCTTTGTTCATGAGTTTTTAGCTGTCACATTCACTGAGCGAAATGGTATTAGACGATTATTTTCGGCCAGAAAGGCAACCAAAACAGAAAAAGAGGAATTATTATGGTTAAAAGGGTAATTTTAGATAAAAACTACAAACTTTCCAAAGAATCTTTTAAAAGACTTAAAGCACTGGAAAAGCGGAAAGTAGATACTTCCGATATACCGGAAGCAACTCCGGCAGAACTACAGGAATTAAAACAACAGCTTATGGAAAAACGGAGAAAACAACAATTTTCCCTGCGGCTTTCCAGCGCTACTGTTCAGTGGTGGCAAAGTCTGGGGACAGGTTATACCAGCGTTATGGCACGGCTTCTGGAAGAAGCACGGAACCATCCGGAATGGGTTAAAAAAGTTTTGTGATAATATTATTTATTACCCTTCCAGAAGATCGATGTGTCTGATAGCCAAAATTACCTTTCCATGCTCCATTTTCCATTACTGTAGACATACGTACCTGCCTTGCTTCCATTTTCTGTATAGAAAGTATCAAAACTAAAATTAAAAACAGTTAATGTTCCAATCTTGTTCAGCCCAACATTCGCCCCAATGGTTATCCTTGTAATGTCATTATGAAAAAATGCTCCTGCCCCAATAACAGTTACACTATTGGGGATTATTATACTTGTGAGTCTGTTAAATGAAAATGCTGCTATCTCAATAGTAGTTACAGTATTTGGAATAGTTACGCTTGTAAGCTTATTCTGGCTAAATGCTTCCCCCCCTATCGTTTTTACACCATTAGGAATCGTTATGGTCGTAAGTTCGTTCTTTTTATATGCCCCTTCCTCAACGGTAATAATACCTGGAGGAATTGTTACAGAGGTAAGGCCTTTTTCTGCATATTCGTATTTGTTAATAATTGTTACATTTCTTTGAGTAGTGGTAGGCCTTTTAACAGGTTTACCAAAAATTTTTTTAAGCTCAGCCCAATCCGAGTCTTTTCCTCCGCTCAACTTTTTAACTTTATCTATGTCACTCTTTTTCCATGTTTCAACGTTATAGTACAAGTCAGGATTACTCTGGCCGTAAATCAGTATCATGGTACTATGTTCCCAGGAAAATCCCATACCGGAAAGCCTGTCGAAATAGTAAGAGGGAGGAATATCAACCTTTTTCAACGAGCTTCCAAACCACCTTTCCCATGTTGTTTTATCCATAGCAGAAACAGAAGATGATCCGCCGCGTTCGTTTCTGAGCTGTAAGTATTGTAACCGGGGACCAATTACATCCAACCTGGCCAGGGCAGCCTTGGTGTCTAAAAAATGTTCGCTTTTTTTATTGTAATCAATTCGTATTTCTTCCAAAAACACATCAAGGGTTCGAAGGTCTGTAATTTTTAATTCTTCCAGTTTTTCATTTATAACGGAATCAAATATTAGCGGGGTGGAATAAAACCGTTTTGCATATTCTATAATATTTTTGATATTCCAACCGACTACTCTGCCAATATTATCAATATTCAAGGCTATTCCGACAATTTCTTCGTACGAAAAGGCTTTTGCCCGCAAGGCTGAAACGAATTCCTGAGGGTCAAATCTTTTTTCAATTTTTTCAAAAACTTTCAGATCTGTCATGAGTTTGTACACATTTTTATGGTATTCTGTGGCATTAGGCGCTGCTGAAGCTGTACCAAATATTTTTTCATCAAATTGCCGGATTATATCCCATGTTTTTTTATCAGTTGGTGACACCGGAGTAAAATTGGAAAGGTATTTATACTCCGCAGTATTAATATAATTTTCCCACAAAATTCTCCAGTTATCCTGTATCTGTTTATCCAAGGCATAAATTACCTCATCTTTTAATAGTGCTAATTCTTTTTGGTTAAAACTTCGACCGTGTGCTTTCGATATAAAAGTTCCATCCGCGTTGGTCAATTGTCCTATCATGATAACCGGAACATATATTATTTCTCCAAGAAAATAGACAGAGAGAAAAATATCTTCATGTGCAATAACGGCAGCGAGTCTTTTTTCCGCTTGTGTTTTACTGTAGTCCCAGCCATAAAAGGCGCCCTCATAACTCATTAAATAATCCCGCCAATCCTTACTATAAGAAGGCCTTGTAGTATTCTGTGAATACCCGAGGCTCCTAACCATCAGAATAAACGCAACAACAAACAACGCTGTTCTTGTTATTTTTACTATTTCCATTTTCCTGGTATTCATACCTTTCTCCTTATTTCGTTTTTTTCTGAATTGCATTCAGCGTCAATATATAAAGGGGATGAGGAATAATGTCTGATGTACTTTAAACTATAAACCGCTGTACAAATAATGGGGGGGGGTAAATGCAAAGTAATAAAATTTACTTTGTTGTTCATCATTAATATTTTATAGCCTGTTTTTAACAAATGGTCAAGAAAAAAATTGGTATGAGAATTTCTATCACCTTTTGTATTCCTCTGCGTCTTTTTAACGATTTGTCCCATCATACCAATCCATATATTTGTCTTCTATTTTTCTGCCGCCTGCCGTATGACCGAGTTTCCGTTCTGGCCGGTTTTTTCCGTGGAAATCGCTGCCGGCGGTGATAAAAAACCCCAGGGAAAGTCCCAGTTCTTCCAGGCGCTTACAGTCCCGTACACGGGCGTTGGGGTGCCAGGCTTCTATGCCGTCTATGCCTGCCTCTTTAAAGATGCCCAGAAGTCCGGGCATTCGTCCCCAGGATACGTACAAAGACATGGGATGGGCTAAAACTGCGGCTCCTCCCGCCTGGTGAATCAGATGCACAGCTTTACTTAATTCAAGACCAGCTTTGGGCACATAAAAAGGTTTACCTTTCCCTAACCAACGGCTAAACGCCTGTTCCTGGTTTTTTACGACTTTCCGGCTGATTAGAAAAGCGCCAAAATGCGGCCGTCCTATGATTTTTTTGTCCGGGTTTGTACCCTGGCTTGCCAGGGTTTTTATTTCTTCATAATCAACAGATATTCCCTCTGCCCGGATTTTTTCCAGCATTTCCATGTTCCGTACTTCCCGGGCAGTAAAAAGATACTCCAAAGCAGCGTGTAATTCATCAGAAAAATGGTTAAGACCAAGTCCTAAAAGGTGAAATTCACCGCTTATTGCCGGTATTTCCCCGGATTTTGTCTGAATTTCCAATTCAACCCCTGGAATAAAACAAATATCCAGTGCTTTTGACGCTTTTTTTGCTTCTTCCAGACCGGAAATGGTGTCATGATCCGTTAATGCAAGAGCTTTTAGGCCCAAAAACACAGCTTTTTCCAGTAATTGAGCAGGATTTAGTTCACCATCGGAAATACTTGAATGGGTATGAAGGTCTATCATACAATTATTTTACAGATATCCATTAAAAATAGTAACAGATCCGCTTTTTCATAAAGAAGAAACAAGGGAAAAACGCTCAAATTGCCGATAATTACTTAATAGGCAGGCTTTTTTTAAAACAAACAATGTCTTGAAAAAAGTCTCTGTATAGGTCGTTGACTGTTCGGCTATACGATAATAAAATACTAATGTACATATAAGGGTGGCCTTTAGTGTCTGATTATACGTTAAAAAATGTGATGCTCGTTGGCGCTGTTGGCAAAGTTCTGGGGGTTTCCGGAGATAAAATTGTTGCTTCCGAAAAAGGCTGTACAGTTGACCTGAAGGAAAGCAGTTACATTTACCCGGGTCTAATTAATACCCATGATCATCTGCAGGGGAATTACCGCCCGCCTGTCGGACCAAAGCCGGGTGTCTTTTACCTTACATGGCTGCCCTGGGACAACGATCTAAAAGCCTCGGATACCTATAAAGAACGATCAAAGCTAAACAGGGAAGACCTGTACGAACTTTCCGGTTATAAATGTTTATTCTCCGGAGTTACAACGGTAAACGATCATTTTCCTCAAAAATTTAACGCCAATATTCTGCCAAAACTGCCCATTAGAGCCATAGTGGAATATGGTCTGGCCCATGAAGCATCTTCTTACGACCTGAAATGGGGAGACGGTATTGTTATTGAACATGAGAAGGCGGTAAAAAACAAGTGGCCATTTATTACTCATCTTTCCGAAGGGTTTGACGCAGAAGCCATGAACGGCGTGAATCACCTGGAAAGCCTTAACGTACTGGATAACCATTGTCTTCTTATTCACTGTATAGGATTCAGCGACGAGGATATAGAAAAAGTTGCCAAAGCGGGAGCCAGTGTTTCCTGGTGCGGTTTTTCCAATAAATTTATGTTTAATGTTACCTGTAAAATCCGCAAAATGATCAAAGCGGAAGTTAATGTAACTATCGGCACCGATTCTTCGGCAACCGGTTCTGCGAATCTTCTGGACGAAATGCGTTATGACCGGGAACTGTACCGTTCAATGTACGGCGAAGATCTAAACCCGGAACTTGTCTTCCGAATGGTTACAATCAATGCAGCCAAAGCTTTCTGGATACAGGACAAAACAGGTACCCTGGAAGAAGGTAAACTTGCCGATCTAATGGTAACAAAAGCTCAAATGGATGATCCGTACGAAAATCTTCTTAATACAAAAATGGAAGACATAGAACTTCTTACCCTTGCCGGAAAACCCATACTTGGCGAAATGCGATTTCTTGATCTTTTGGATGAAAAAGGCGGCGGAACAATACCGGCCGGCTATTCGCAAATTAATATAGGCGGACGGGCAATGTTTGTTTGCGGTGATCCTGCAGGACTTTACAAAAGAGTGCGTCAAAAAATCGGTCTTAAAAAGGTTCTTGATTTTTTGCCTTTTGAAACAGAGGACGGTACATAAAAGATGCCCAAACCTTTCCAATACCGAGCCGGTTCAGTTATTTATTTCCAGGGAGATGCAGCAGACAAAATATTTATTGTACAATCGGGAAAAGTAAATCTTACCTACCAGGATACGGAAACCGGGGAAGACCAGCACGATTTGGTCCAGCCGGGAGAATTCTTCGGCGTTAAGTCCGCTTTGGGCAGATATCCGCGGGAAGAAAATGCCATTGCCATTCAGGATGCGGCGATAATGGCTTTTACCGTACCTGAATTCGAAGCTCTGGCCCAGGCAAATACCAGAATAATAATGAAGATGCTTAAGGTGTTTTCCAACCAACTGCGGCGGATACACCATCAGTTGTCAAACTTATTGGAAAAAACCGAAGAAACACCGCCTGAAATGGGCCTTTTTAATGTGGGCGAATACTATCTGAAAAACAAACGATATGCTCAGGCAAAATATGTTTTTTCCCGGTACCTAACCTATTTTCCTTCGGGACGCAACGCAGCCCAGGCGGCAAAAAATCTGGAATTATCCGAATCCCAGGCAACCGGAATGCCTCAGTCCGTTTCCAAAGGAGCTGCTCCTGTTACTCCTTCTTCCATTCCATCTGCTGATGCTTTTTCCAATAAAGGACCTTCCGAACAATTGGGAGATACAGCCAAAGCCTATTATGATGCGGTAAGCATGATTACCCAGGAAAAATACCAGCAGGCATACCTGTCGTTCAAAAAAATTGTCGATGCCAACGAAGATCCTGAATATACGGCAAAAAGCTCCTACGAATTGGGGCGATGTCTTTTCCTGCTTAATAAATACGATGAATGTATTAAATATTTTACAACAATGATCACCAAGTATCCCCGGCATCCGGATCTTGGAAACGCTCTTTACTATATGGGACAGTCTTACGAAAAGCTGGGTAAAAAAGATCAGGCCGCAACATTCTACAAAAAAATTCTTACCATGACCACTGATGAAGATGATGCAATTAGTATAAAAGCAAAACGGGCGCTTAAAGCCCTTATGGGAGCATAATATGGCCATGGATATGGCGGCTTTTGGCCGTTTTGCCAGAACTTTTCAGGCTGGTGAAATGATCTTTTCAGAATTTGAACCGGGAGATGCGTTTTATTTGATCCAATCCGGCCGTGTAGAACTGGTAAAGATAATCGGCGATATTGAAAAAACCCTTGATATACTGCAGCCTTCGGAAATGTTCGGCGAAATGGCGCTTCTGGAAAATTCTCCGCGTTCTGCCACTGCTATTGCGCTTGATACTGTAAAGGTTCTGGAATTTAACCGGCAAAATTTTGAAATTCTTATGCTGGGAAATCCCAAAATTGCATTGACGTTGCTTAAAATGTTTACCAAGCGGATCTACGATTCCAAGCGGCGTTTTATGATTCTGACACTCGACGACCCCCAGGCAAAAATTGCCGATGTATTTTTAATGCTGGGTGAAACCCAAACCAACATTGATAAAACCACAGAGCGCCGGGAATTTAATACTACTGTAGATGACATAGCTCACTGGGCAGGAATGAGCGTAAGTCAGGCCAGAGATATAATCAGTCATTTTGTTACCCAGCGGCGAATGGAACTTTTTAACGACAAAATTGCGGTAAAAAACATCAATGATTTTTCCCGTTTTGTTGCATCCAAACGGAAGAAGACCTAAAAAGCACTAATTGTAGAATGATGAAATTTTATGAGAAAAATCACCATTTTTTATTATTAGTCTTTATTGTTTTTTCGTGTTTATTGTTTTTTACAGGCTGTAAAAAACAATCTGCAAATACAAATACAAAGACCCTGATAAACGGATACTATATTGCAGAAATGAACGATTTTGATTTCTATGGCTGGAAAGATTTCGTTTCAATTTATGTAAACAACGGACATATTACAACTGTTGAATATAACGCAAAAAATGCCAGCGGTTTTATCAGGTCCTGGGATCAGGATTTTATGAGAGCTATGAATGCTGTCGATTTTACCTATCCCAACAGATACACAAGAGAATATGTTTTTGCCTTATTGAATTTCCAGGATCTTGAAAGAATTGATGTTGTCAGCGGAGCTACACATTCATATCATTCCTTTATACTTTTGTCTCAGGCAGTAATTGAACAGGCAAGAAAAGGGGATAATCAAATTGCCCTGGTTAAAATGCCTTTACAGAGACATCAATACGAAAATGAAAATAACTAAAACCATTGCCGCACACATTACCTACATTACTGTCCTGACGGTCTTTTTGTTAAACGCAGGCATTGCGGGTGTAATGGTTTACTTTATGAATTCCCTTACAGACGACATACTTCTGCATATATTGCCTACCATGGCAAAAACCGCTTCACAGGCTGTAGAAGGAAACCTGCATACCCTGGTAGACCGGCTTTTTATGATCAAGGGAAACAACATCCGCCCTGAAATGAATCTTGAATCGTTCAGGGCCAATATAGATTTTGTCAGTTCAGGCCTGGAATTTGTCTGGCTGGGACTTTACAGTTCTGATGGATCGCTTGTTGAAGGGACAAAATCTTGTCCGCGGGATATTTCTGACTATGAAATTCTTCCGATGATAGAAAAAACAAAAAACCTGGTGATAGAAGATACGGAATTGGGTGTTCACGGTCTTGAAATAGTCATGGGGCTTCCCATGAATGATGAATACTACCTGATTTGCAGTTATCCCTACGATGTTCTTTCGGATGTTATAAACAATATCAACGTAGGTGCAGGAGGAACTGCATTTATAATTAATGAAGAAGGCATTTATATTGCTCATCAGGATCTGAGCAAGGTATATGTTCGCGGAGATATTGTACAGGATCTGAATCCGGGCAAAGAACTTGAATTGATGATTGGAGGACAGACCGGTTCGGCCAGTATTATGAGTGCAACGGGCATATCATTTTTAAGTTATTCGCCCGTTAGGGGTACCATGTGGTCAATTGGCATACTGGCTCCCCGTTCCAACTTTACAGGTCCATTAAGAACAGCAATAATGGTTAGTATTTTTTATATCATTATTGCTTTATTCTGCTTTGCGCTGGTTTTTACCGCTACCATAAAAAAAATACTCAGTAATCCGCTGTCCGCCATTACCGAAAATGCCAGAAAACTTACGGAAGGAATTTTTGAAAGTCATCTTCCGGAAGGACTTACGGAAAGAGAAGATGAAATAGGCGAGCTGGGCCAGGCATTTACAAGCATGTCAGATTCGATCATGGGGGTCATTGAAGATATAGACAGACTAACCAAATCCGCACGATCGGGCTTTTTGTCTGAACGGGCCGATATTTCCATGCACGACGGCGATTACCTTTTGATTGTAGCGGGATTTAACGCCATGATGGATGTCTTTTGTTCCCACTTTGATATAATGCCTGTTGCTCTGGCTTTGTTCAATGCAGAAGCCGCCCCGATTTATATCAACAAAACGATGGAAAAGATTCTTTCAATCCATGGTTTCAAATTGGACGATCCCCGGCTTCTTTCTACCATTTTGGCAAAATCAGACTGGCAGGCGCTTTTTGATCCCAGAGAAGGTTTAGGAATATTCCGGGATGAAATTAACCTGAAAGATAAAGACGGAGTAACATTTAACTATTCGGTAATGCTCCAGCAAATAATGAATGAACATTCGGTTGTTATGATCCTTCAGGATGTTACCCAGCTTACCAAATCAAGACTTGAAGCAGAAGCTGCGAGCAAGGCAAAGAGCGATTTTCTTGCCAACATGAGCCATGAAATGCGCACACCCATGAATGCAATAATAGGGATGACCAGTCTGGCAAAGTCTTCCGGTGAAATTGAAAGAAAGAATTACTGTCTGGGTAAAATTGAAAGTTCATCTCATCATCTTTTGGGGGTAATCAACGACATATTGGATATGTCAAAAATTGAAGCAAATAAACTGGAATTATCAAATGAACAGTTTAACCTGAGCAAAATGCTTCAGGATGTTATTAATATGATCAACCCGGAAATAGAAGAAAGGCATCAGAAGTTTATGATGAAGCTAAATGCCGATGTTCCTTTGGATGTTATCGGGGATGAACAGCGGCTTGCCCAGGTTATTACAAATCTTCTTTCCAATGCTGTAAAATTTACTCCGGAAGAAGGAGAGATCAGCTGCAGTATAATTCCTGTAAAAGAAACCAAAGAAGCAATATTTATCCAGGTAGATGTCAGCGATACCGGAATAGGTATAAGTGAAGAACAGCAAACACAGCTTTTTAATTCTTTTCAGCAGGCAGATTCGGGTATCTCCCGGCGTTTTGGAGGGACAGGACTGGGGCTTGCCATTTCCAAACGTATTGTGGAAATGATGAATGGAACGATCAAAGTTCAATCACAGCCCGGTAAAGGTTCTACCTTTATCTTTACTGCTGAATTGAAAAAATCTGCCGAACCAAATAAAAAGGCTGATAGGGAAAAACCCTCTGATGCACCTTTTGAGCAGGGCTGTTTTAAAAATTATTCCATAATTCTTGCAGAGGATGTAGAGATAAACAGAGAAATTGTTCTGGCATTACTGGAACCGACTGAACTAAGCATTGATTGTGCGGAAAACGGCGCAGAAGCAGTCCGGCTCTTTAAAGAAAACCCCGGGAAATACAGCATGATTTTTATGGATCTGCATATGCCCGAAGTAGATGGTTATGAAGCAACCCGCCGGATTCGCAAATTTGAATCAGAACATTCGGGGTCATCCGGATCGGCTATCCAGTGTAGCGTGGAGTACTCTCCGCATTTATATGAGCATCCTGAATTGGAAGAAATAGGTGCATTTGCGAAGCAAACTCAGCGATTACCGGAACGTACAAAGAGCATTCCTATAATTGCAATGACGGCAAATGTTTTTCAGCAGGATATAGAAAACTGTCTGGAAGCGGGAATGAATGATCACGTTGGTAAGCCCCTGGACTTTAATATTGTTCTGGAAAAGCTGCGAAAATATTTGGTGTCCTAAAGTCTGATTTTAAGCTTTCCTTTTATATGATTTAATTTCCTGCCGAATCTTCTCCGTTAATTCCGCGCGTGGGACGCGTATCTGTTCCATGGAATCCCGGTAACGGAGGGTTACCGTTCCATCTTCCTTGGTCTGGTAATCCACGGTAACGCAGAAAGGTGTGCCCGCTTCGTCCTGACGGCGGTAGCGGCGGCCTATGGCACCGGCCTGATCGTAATCTGTGGCAAAATCTTCTTTAAGTTCGTTCCGTATGTCCTGAGCCAGTTCGGCAAGGCCGTCTTTCTTCATTAACGGTAGCATGGCAACGGTAACAGGGGCAATCACAGGATGGAAACGCAGCACGGTACGCCAATCATCTGCATCTCCTTTGTCGGCGACTTTTTCTTCGTCGTATGCATCGCAAATAAGCATCAACAGGGTACGGGTAAGACCGGCGGAAGTCTCGATAATAAAGGGAATGTAACGGTCGTTGTTGTTATCCTGATCGATGTATTGAAGGTCTTTGCCGGAAAACTCGGTATGCCGGGTCAGGTCGTAGTTTGTCCTGTTATGGATGCCTTCCAGTTCTCTCCAGCCCATGGGGAACAGGTATTGAATATCGTACGCATCTTTTGCATAGTGGGCAAGCTCGTCCGGGCCGTGCTGGTGCCAGCGCAGATGATCCATCTTAACGCCTAATTTTTCGTAATATGCCCAGCGGCGCTTTTTCCATTCATTAAACCATTCAACATCGGTGCCTGGCTTTACAAAGTACTGCATTTCCATCTGTTCAAATTCACAGGTACGGAAGATAAAGTTTTTGGTAACAATTTCGTTCCGGAACGCCTTTCCAATCTGGGCAATGCCGAAGGGGATCTTCATCCTGTTGCTTTGAATGATGTTTTTGTAGTTTACATAAATCCCCTGGGCAGTTTCCGGCCGAAGGTAGATAAGCCCTGCATTGTCTTCGGTAGGACCGATGTGAGTCCTGAACATCAGGTTGAATTTACGGGTATCGGTAAGTTCTCCGCCGCATTCGGGGCAGGTTTTATTTGCCAGGTTTTCGTCGGGAATCATATCCGCCCGGAAACGAGTTTTGCACTTTTTGCAATCAACCAGGGGATCGGTAAAATTCTCCACATGGCCGGAAGCTTCCCATGTCCGGGGGTGCATCAGAATCGCCGCATCCAGTCCCACAATTTCATCATGAAGCTGGGTCATTGTTTTCCACCAATTCGCCGCAATACGGTTTTTTAACTCTATTCCCATAGGACCATAGTCCCAGGCGCCGTTCTGACCGCCGTAAATTTCGGAAGACTGAAAGACAAACCCCCGCCGCTTGGCAAGGGAGGTAATTTTTTCCATAGTTGCAGGACCGGCATATTCGGTCAATTCTTCGGCCATTGGAAACTCCTGAATAAAAATTGTTTTTTTAGTATAATTAAAACAGCAAAGGTATGCAAGGTGAATAATAATATTTCAGAACGGTTAGCAGCCCTGGGAATTACTGTTCCCGAATTGCTTCTTCCCCGGCAGGGGATCGATTTAACTAAATGGGCGGTAATTGCCTGTGATCAGCACACCCAGGATCACAGCTATTGGGAACAGGCCAGTGCCATTGCAGAAGGCAGTCCTTCTGCACTCAATCTTATTTTCCCCGAAATCTTTCTGGAAAAACCGGTATACTCCGCCGGGCGAACAAATGCAGGCGAAGATTCCCCTCTGGATAAAGAGGAAAGAATCACCGCCATTCATCGTTCCATGAAGAAATATCTTGAAACAGAAGTTTTTGCCCCTCCGCAAAAAACACTTGTTTATATAGAACGGGATACTCCCATAAATCAATTAAGAAGAGGACTGCTCGTCGCTTTGGATTTGGAAGCTTACAATTGGGAAACCAAATCAAATCCAGGCCTGATTCGTCCGACAGAGGGAACTGTTGCGAAAAGGCTGCCATCGCGAATGGACATCCGCCGGGGCGCTCCGCTGGAAACGCCTCATATCCTTGTTTTAATTGATGATGAAGAAAATATCCTGCTGCCATCTCTTGGTGAACGTGCTAAACCCAAAACAGAAAATAATATTGATGCTCAAGCAAATGCATTGTACGATACGGAATTGATGCTTGGTTCAGGCAGGGTTTGCGGATGGAAGTTGGATACAGAGGATGACTGGGAGTTCCTTGCCGGCGGCCTGGAAAAACTGGCAAAAAACGCTATGGAAAAATACGGCGCTCCCTTCCTCTATGCTGTTGGAGACGGCAACCATTCTCTGGCAGCAGCAAAAGGTATATGGGAAGAGTACAAAGCTGTTAATCAAGATGATTCTGACATTATGAATCATTCAGCTCGCTGTGCGCACCCCACAAGATGGGCGTTGGTAGAACTGGTAAACCTTTACGATCCAGCCTTGAGCTTTGAGCCGATACACCGTCTGCTTTTTGGCACAGACATTACACCGGTACAACAGGCACTCGCAACGTTACCCGGTTACCGCTGCCGTAAACTCAACGATGTTGCTGAACTGACGGCACTGGTTCAGGACGTGCAATGTAGTTTACTGCGTATGGGGCTTGTCTCCCGGGAAGATTTTTTCTTAATCGAAGCCGATCATGTTCCCATTGCAATTGACACACTTCAGCCGCTTTTAGACAAAATGATAGAAGAACAAAAAGGCAGGATAAGCATGGATTACATTCACGGCAGCGAAGAATTGCTCCGTCTTGCAGCTAAAGAAAATTCAGGTGAGCCGAAAAATAATGCCGTGGGAATACTGCTTCCCCCATTTCGCAAGCAGGGACTTTTCGAAACAATTGCAAAACACGGCCCTCTTCCCCGGAAAAGTTTTTCCATGGGAGATGCCTGCGAGAAGCGGTTTTATCTGGAATGCAGACGGTTGAGTTGAAATAGCCTCTGTTTTTTCACTCCATTCCAAGCGAATCCAGTCTTTCCAGTGCCCAGTGTGTATATTTGCGAATACGGTTATCCGGATCTTTTTTCAGGTTTTCCAGGATTTCATAGCTTTGTGAATTTTTTAATTTATCCAAAGCCTTAACCACACATACCCGTACTTCCTGATCGGGATCTTTTGCCGCAAGAACCAGGCCGCGGTAAGCGGATATTGTTTCCATAAGCGAAAGCTGCAAAGCGGCTTCTCTTCTTATTTCCGCCTTTTTGTTCGACAATCGTCTGATAATCATGCCAATATATCCTGTCTCTTCAAGAATACTGACAAAATAGGGTTTTAAGGATGCAACTTCGTCCTTTAGAATTTCTACAATTTGCGGTTCCGCTTTGCTCCCCTGCGTTTTAAAAACCGGAATAAGTTTTTCTCTTAATTGCGGTTCTGCATCTTTAAATATTTCAATAAGTTGGGTAATATCACGCTTTGCTGTTCGCATGGAAAGGGCTTGTTCCGCATGTCCGCGCAGTTCGTCATTCGAATCCAAAATATTAACAAGAATCGTTATGCCCTCTGCATTTGAACCTTGTCCCAATCCCATAATAACTCCGATCTGCACTACATCGGTTTCGTTGGGATCTTTTGTAACATTATCCAATATTTCCATAGCGGCGGCATTGCCGTGTTTTGCGATAACCTCCGCCGTCGCAAGGCGTACTCTTTCCACCGGATCGCGCAGCATGGATGTCTCCTGATTCAGGAACTTTAATTCCCCGAATCCCAAAAGTGCTTTGATTGCCGCAACCCGAACATCCGGATCAACATCCTTAAGCGAAGACCGGACATCTTTCATAAAACTGTCGTTTTTTGTTATTGGAAGAATTGCAATTAATGACGCCCTTATGCCCGCATCAGGCGAAGCAAGAAGGGTTCTTGCTTTTGATTCAAACATATCCTGCGGATAACCGGCAATAAGCCGTCCAAATTCTTCGGCGTCTTCCGGTTTTATTGCCGGAAGCCTTTCCAGCACATTCTGGAGACAGAATGGAAGTTTTATACTTCCAAGTATTTTCAGGGCAGAGGTGTATACAATATAGTTCTGCTCAGGTTGGCCGTTGTCCAGAATTTGAAACATCTTTGGTAAAATAATATCGGGGTTGAATGTTCCCAGTACCTGTACCAGTTCGTCACGTAACGGAAAAACCGGATTTTCCAGGAAACGGAAAAGAATGGGGGCAAAAACCGCTTCCGCTTTTTTGGGAAGGCGCGGCAGAAGCATCTCAAGAAAAACCTTGTCGGATTCTCTGCGTGATAGTTCTTCTGCGACAAGTTCAAAGGATTTTACATTTCCGTTATTGATAACCGCTTCCAGGGTTTTTGTATAAATTTCTTTTGTATAAGGAGACGGTTCCTTGTTATGGAAAAACTCGAATACCTTTTTTTCCAAAACGCAAATGTGTTCCGCAGTTCCGCCGGCACTCTCCGCCGGACCGGATAGAAGCCGTGCGGCGGCAAGCAGGGAACCTCCGTCTCCGGATGAATAATCCGCAAGAAAGCCTGAAACGTTTACTTCCAATGCTTTCTGTAAAAGCGAAACGCTTTGTTCCAAAGTAGTAGGGTCATCTAGTGTATTCTTGGTAAGAAGGGATAAAAGAGCCCCGCATTTTTCCAGGAATACAGCCGCATGGTAGCGCAGTTCTGTGTTTGTACTTTCCAGAGAAGCCATTGCAAAAATCTTGTCTTCCTGGCAGTCTAAATTCAGCAATTCCAGTACACGAGCGGTTTCTTCATCGCTCATGATTACATCTTTTGGATTGTAACGATCCATATATTCTTTTCCAATACGAATTCGTGCAGCCTCACGTACTTCGTATACAGGATCATGAATAAGTTTGTCCCACAGTACATTCCATATTTTATCATGGTCAAAGGATATGTTTTCTATTAGGGTTTTTCGAATAAGAGGGTTCGTATCAAGAAGGCCGTCATCAATAGTTCTTTCCGTAAGGGTATCATTATCAAGCAGCAAAATCCTGTAGACAAAAAAACGTGCATACCATTCCGGTTCACCGGTTAATTCATAAAGAAGCGTTCTGTTATTCTCCAAAAAACCTTTACTTAAATCCGGAACAAAGGACTCACCCCTGCACGATTCTGCCAGAAGCCGTATTACCTTCTCCTCACCTTCGCCCTGCATCCAGTCCGAAAATACTTTCCGAAGCCGGGGATGCTGCTCGGCTGCAAGGAAAGCCTTAAAATATGACGATTCGGGACAGTATAAAAGGACTCGCCGCAGGTCTTTTTCTGCCGGGGAAGGCGAATGGGAAAGTTTTTGCACCCATTTGTCTGCAAGGCCTGTCTCACGGACAACCTTAGAGCCCATTTGCCGAGAATACCTTTCCATGCGGCTCGAATAACGCACAAGTTTTTCCGCCGGATAATGTTTTTCAAACTTACTGATTGCTTGTGCCGATTGAGTTGCATCCTGAGCGTTGATGATTTTGCGCAAACGGGACTTGAAAATCCTGGTAGGTATAAACCAGATTAAAAAAAGTACCAGAAGTATTATCGCAACAGGTGCAGCGATAAGCGCCCAGAATGGAATATCCATGCCTATTAATGAGTTTAAATTTAATGAGTTAAAATAATTTACCATATCTTCAGCTCCTTTGTGCTATTTCATACCCAAGACACTGTATATCTTTATGGGTTTTTCTTTGCCTTTTACCTGTACCGGCGGCCTTTCTTCAAAATTGAACTTATCTGCTATGTGTTCATACGTTGAATGAGAAACAATAACTTCGCCGGCGCCCGAAACGCTTTCAAGCCGTGCCGCAAGATTAACGGTATCGCCGATAACCGAGTATTCCATTCGTTTTATACTTCCCAGGTTTCCTGCTACCAGCGGGCCTGTGTTCACACCAATGCCGACCCGCAGACGGGAAGCAACATTCCTGAAAAATTTTCTTTCTTCCGAGCGTACCATTTCCTGTATGGAAAGAGCGCAGGATACTGCGTTAAAGGCATCATCTTTTTCCGGCATCATTGGAACGCCCCACACAGCCATTATGCAGTCTCCGATTAGTTTGTCTATGTACCCTTTGTAGTCCTGAATATTTTGAATTGCCTCGCTGAAGTATTCGTTTAATATTTCTACAATTTCTTCCGGTTCGCGGCTTTCGGAAAAACTTGTATACCCGCGTATGTCTGCAAAAAACACCGTTGCAATCCTTTTGTCTCCTCCCAGTTTGACACTGTCCGGCGAATCCATCAAATTCTCTATAACTTCCTGCGAGATATAACGTGCAAACATATCTTTGATGACACGCCTGCTTTCGCTTACAGCCTGAACAGTTTCCTTAAGCTCGTTCTCGCGGGTTTGGTTGGTAAATAGCAGTGTCAGGCCTTCATTTTTACCGCGCGGTGTTTTAAGGGGCGAAATATTAAGGGAGTAATCCAACCCCCTTCCTCCGCCCCTGTAAATGCCTTCAAGCCCCAGAATTTCACTTCCGTCTTCCAGGCACTTTAAAATGGCATTGACGGTATTTGAAGAAAGCGACTTACGGAAGGTGTTTTCCAGGCTGCGTCCCAGATCATCTTCGGCAAGTCCCATAGACTTACCCGCCGCTTCGTTAAAATAGAAAATATGTCCGGCTGCATCGGTTGTAATAACCATGTTGGTCATGGAGTTAAATACATTTTCCTGATACCTTTCGAGCGATTCAATTTTTTTGGAAGACACCCGCGTTTCATCAAGAAGCCGTGAAGTCTGCATGGCTCCTCCGGCAAGTTTGGTGTATGAATCCAGAAAGTGAAAACGTTTTCGGTTAAAAAAACAGGGTTTTTGCGATCCGACATATAAAACGCCGATTTCCCGCGGCGGGCTGACAATCGGAAGCGCCATTCCGCTTTTCATTGCGGGATGGATAAGCGCTTCTTTTAAAAAGGCCAGTGCTTCGTAACCTGTCCCGTTTGCCGCTGCTTTATTGTTAAAAATAAGGGCTTCCCGGCATTCACGCAAAAAACGAACAAGTTCGCCTGTTCCGGAAATTGTTTGAGGAACAGGATACCGTCCCCTTTTGAATACCAGTTCCAAATCGCTTTTTACATCTTTGGCGTCTTTTAGAACATAAAAAGCAGTCATATCTACACGGGAAATATCCTGTGCCTGCTCCACAAAGACATTAACAAGGTCTTTAAAGTTCTTTTCCCGTGCAAGTAATGCTCCCGCCCGTACCAGATCCTGTTCTGTTGGCAGCGTGGAGTTTTCTTCCATAACAGAAGCGGCGGGACGTTTTTTATTGAAAAGACGCTGTCCAAAAAGGCTCATACTTTACATATATTATACTATAAATTTACTTATAATACTACTGAAATTGATAAAATGTAAAAGAATGCGCCAGTTTATCTTTATTTACAGCCGCATAAAATCCGTTATGTACAGTTCCCGTATTTGTCCCAGGCGCAGCTCTGCATTAAAACGTTTTAACAGTTCCTGATTGATCGTATCGGTATCCATGGTTTCTATTTCTTCCGCGGTAAAGTTTCCCAAATAATCGAAAATGGCGGTTTTAAACCATGAAATGCGGGAAGCAAGTTCTTCGGCAAAGGGCCGGTCGTTTTTGTTATAGGGAAAAGCAATGGAAATAATCACGGTTTCCGGGTCATTACCGGCGGTTGGGACACGCAAAGTGCCAAGGCTGGAAAAAATGTTTTCTTCTACACCAGTCTCTGAAGCGGGCGGCGGATTGGCAGGTTTTTCCCGTTTTACAAGGCCGTAAATAGTACCCGTTATCAGAATAATCACCAGCACCGCAATAATAACAATAAGAACCTTGCAAACAACCATTGCGGTTTGCGGAGGACGTTCTTCTATCCGCTTCATAATTGCAGTATAATTGGAATTAATACTTTAATAAAGAAGTAAAACTATGGCTGTTTTTTCAAAATCTTATGGTTTTGGAACGTCTAATAAGGAGATAATATGTTGTATCACAGGAATGAACTTAAGTCAGAAATCCGGGAAAAACCCAGGGGCGGCGATGGGACTGCCGCATTCCTCCATCTGGTAGAAGGAAAAGGAGCTACTCAGAAATATACCAATCTTCTGGCGGAAATTACCCTGCCGCCGGGATCTTCTATTGGTGCTCATTCCCATACAGAAGACATGGAATACTACATTATTCTGGAAGGAAACGGGAAGGTAAACGACAATGGTACTGAAAAGGCGATTGCAAAAGGAGATGTTATGATTACCGGAAACGGAGAAACCCATAGCATTGTCAACACCGGTAATGACCCGTTGGTTTTTCTTGCGGTAATTATTAAAGAGTAACCGAGGCTGTTCTACCGGTAGAACAAGCTCAATACTTAGCCGTTAATCTGTGCGTCGGTCAGGAGGCCTTTTCGCTTCTGTTCTGTTACATAAAGGGCATACTGTCTATCGGTGAATGCAATGTGGCCGAATATCCACTCTTTAAGGGTTCGGACAAAATTGTTGGCAACAAAACTCTTGCCTTCGCCGGCGGCTTTTACAGCATCAAGAATCTCTTTTACCAGGGTATCGTGCTGCCGTTTATGATCCGGATAAGCCGGATAATGGATCCGTTCCAGAAGTTGCTGTTCTGCACCAAAGTGGAATTTAACATAATTGACCATGCGGCCCATTGCTTCTTTGAATACCGCATCATCGTGCCCGGAAAGGCAGGACTGGTACAGTTTGTTTGTTAATTCGACCAGTTCCTTATGCTGGCTGTCAATGAGTTCAATTCCTGTGCTTAGTTTTTCGTCCCAGGTAACTATCTGACCGCTATCAGGACGAAGTGCATCATCTAATGCGTTTATTTTTGTTATCATAATTAAGAAAGTATAATTATTTTTAGCAAGAATACAAGTAAAATAATTAAAATAATTGATTTTTTACAAGTACCCTGCGTTTTATTGCCCTATATAGGGCATGAAATCCCTATCTTGGTTACTTTTACTAACTGTTTTGTGCTTACTTGCTATGCCAACATCACCATTATTTGCTCAGCAAGAAAATGAACCTTCTTCTGGCAATAATCACAACGTTAAGGATGATTTTCTGACGTTCTTCCGCCCTGAATTCCTCTGGTCCGGTGTCTGGGAAAGCAGGCATAACCTTACAGACCGTTTTGACCTGAAAATGACTATTCCAAAAGCAGATCTTGCCTTACGGTTTGAGGTTTTGGATCGTCGTCCTGCCTCAAGTACCGATGTTTTTCAGGAAAGTTTTAATGGAGAAATCGCGGACAAGTCAATTACCCAGCCTGGTTTGGGGTTATATCATTTAGGTTCAGATTCCAGACTGTTGTATGGGGTACTTAATTCCTATGGTCTTGCCGCACGAACACGAAATATATGGGTACGCGGTGCTCCCTATGTACAGTCACGGGAGGAAAGCGGAGCGGATTTAAGAACCTCTCCATCTTCTACGGCGGTTTCTCAGGGTTATGCCCATCTGGGGAATAATGGCATTTCCATGGGGCCGGGAATTATAAGAGGTTTTGTTTCTTTTATGGCAAATGATGATCCGGATAATTGGTTTCCTGTATTTAATGCCGCTTTGGGTTACGAAGCCGGTAAGTATGAATTTTTGTTGGAGGGGATCTATACCGAGCGTACCCTGCCGGAACGGAAATCATCGACCTGGTTTAATGTAAAACCGGCTCTTCCTGTCAGGGATACCCGGCTTATTGCCGGCTCGGCTTCTTTTTCTTTTCCTTCTTTTGGCGTGGCTTCAGATTTTGCATGTTCGGAAACCTTTGCTTTTGGCCGGGATTATTACAGCAATCTGGGACTGCGTTTTGGCAATAAGCCCTGGCGTTTTTCCCTTGCCCTTGATGCAGCCGGCAGCCGCTATATAGGCAGTGACGGCGGTAATCCCGGATCAGGGTTTCGTACTGCAGCCCGGCTGGAAAGATTGGGAAAAAAAACCGGCCTTTTTCGGTTGACTACGGTTTTTCGCGGGCCTGGCCCGGAACAAGGACTGTTTCCGGCGTTTTCTTCGGGAGATTTTAATGCCATTTCGCAGAGTTTTAACCGTATTTCCGGGGAATTATATTACAGGTTTCCAACAAACTCTAATTTCTTCGGTCTTACACGTTTTTCGTTATCTGTAGACAGGGATGCCCGGGAAGAAAAAAAAGTGCTGGACTCGGGAAACGCCATGGCGGCGTTTAAATTAGGGCCGGTAAATTCGGTGAGTGAAGGAAATTTTTCATTGTTAAACCATGATAAAAGCACAAATACAGAAGAAACCGAATACCAGTTAAATTCGTATAAATTAACTCAAAGTCTTACCTGGACTATTCCTGGATCAATAACCCGAAAAACCTCAAGAAACAACTCTGGTACGGCGGAAGGTTTAGTGCAAACTGATAACATTAATCAAACTGCCGGGCTTGGGAAACGAAAAAAAACCAGTGCAGGAAAAAAAGGTTCCTATACCATTGTTCTTTCTGCCAGAACAGGGTATGAAAAAACCACCAATAAGGAAGGAATTTGGGATACTTCCTTTTCAGCGTCGTTACGGTTCAAAAAAAACCGTGTAACACTTAAAGCTGCTACAGCAACATCTTCCAGGAAATGGGAATTTACCTTTAGTTGGAGGATGCAATATTAAGAAACTCATTGAAATTAGTTGAAAATTATGTTATTTTTTACATGTCAGGCACCATCCGCAGATTGGGCGTATTATTCGGATTTTATTTATTTCCTCCGGAAACCCCACATAATCTGTGTTTTTTAGTATTTTTAAATTAAGGAGAGTTAATGGGTTTAGACATTACAAAGATGCGGAATATCGGAATCAGCGCTCATATTGATTCGGGAAAAACCACCCTTTCCGAACGCATTCTCTTTTTTAGCAAAAAAATTCATGCTTTCCACGAAGTCCGGGGAAGGGACGGAGTGGGTGCTACCATGGATCACATGGAACTTGAGCGGGAGCGGGGTATTACCATTCAGAGTGCTGCAACCCAGGTAGAGTGGAAAGATCATACGATCAACCTGATAGACACTCCAGGTCATGTTGATTTTACCATAGAGGTGGAACGTTCTCTGCGGGTTTTGGACGGGGCAATACTCGTTCTTTGCGCTGTAGGAGGGGTTCAATCTCAGTCTATCACTGTGGATCGCCAGCTAAAACGTTACCATGTGCCGCGGATTGCCTTTGTTAACAAATGCGACAGAACCGGGGCTAATCCTTTTAAAGTAACGCATCAGCTTCGTGAAAAACTCGATCTTAATGCCGGTATGATCCAGATTCCCATAGGACTGGAAGATAAGCTGGAAGGGGTAGTAGACCTTATTACCATGAAGGCAGTGTACTTTGACGGAGAATTGGGAACGGAAATCCGCCATGCAGAAATTCCCGCACATTTAAAAGCAGATGCGGAAAAGCACCGGGAAGAAATGATCGATGCGCTTTCCATGTTCAACGACGAGCTTGCCGAAAAGTACCTTGCCGGCGAAAAGATCAGCGAGGAGCTGATTCATACAGCGATACGCAAGGGAACGCTGGAAGAAAAATATGTTCCGGTTATGATGGGCTCCGCCTATAAAAACAAGGGGATACAGCTTCTTCTGGACGGAGTGAATCAGTACCTTCCCAATCCGACAGAAGTTAATAATTTTGCCCTTGATCTGGACAATAACGAAGAACAAAAAGAATTATCCAGTAACGAAAAGAGCCCTACGGTTGCTTTGGGCTTTAAGCTGGAAGACGGCCAGTACGGTCAGCTTACCTATGTTCGTATTTATCAGGGCGCCCTGAAAAAGGGTGATGAGTTGTTAAATACCCGTGCCAGAAAAAAATTCAAAGTAGGCCGGCTTGTTCGTATGCATTCAGATAATATGGAAGACATTAACGAAGGTTCCCCCGGCGACATTGTGGCGCTTTTTGGCATTGAATGCGCCAGCGGCGATACCTTTTGCGGCGGCGGCCTTAACTATGCCATGTCGTCGATGTACGTTCCAGAACCGGTAATATCTCTTGCGGTAAATGCCATAGACAAAAAAAGCGCCGATCAAATGGCCAAGGCGCTGAACCGTTTTACCAAAGAAGACCCGACCTTCCGGACTTTTGTGGACAGTGAATCCAACGAGACAATTATCCAGGGCATGGGGGAGCTTCATCTGGAAGTGTATATAGAACGGATGCGCAGGGAATACAAATGCGATGTAACAACCGGCATGCCCCAGGTAGCCTACCGTGAGACGATTACTTCCCGTTCGGATTTTAACTATACACACAAAAAACAAACCGGCGGTTCCGGCCAGTTCGGACGGGTTGCCGGCTATATGGAACCGTATGACGAAGGGGAGTATGAATTTGTTGACAGCATCAAAGGCGGAACGATACCCACCGAATTTGTTCCAAGCTGCGACAAAGGTTTTAGGGAGGCCGTTAAAAAGGGCAGTCTTATAGGGTTTCCCATTGTTAATATCCGCTGTGTGATTAACGACGGCCAAAGCCATCCGGTAGATTCTTCGGATCTTGCGTTTCAAATGGCGGCAATAGGCGCTTTCCGCGAAGCGTATAACAAAGCCAAACCCTGTATACTTGAACCGGTAATGAAAGTTACTGTGGAAGGCCCGACGGAATTCCAGGGGAATATTTTTGCTTCCATTAATCAACGGCGTGGTATAATATCATCGTCGACTGAAGACGGAACGTTTTCCCGGGTAGAAGCGGAAGTTCCCCTAAGCGAAATGTTTGGTTATGCTACGGCGCTTCGTTCCATAACCCAGGGCAAGGCGGAATTCACCATGGAATTCGAGAAATACAGCAAAGTGCCCGCGAGTATTAGCGATTCGTTGATAAAAGATGCCCAAAAAAAGCCAGCGATTCGATGAGCGGGTTAACGGTGAAAATGACAAAGGATCCGCATATTAATTATTTTTTGGAGTTGCAGAATGATTAAGGAAGAACTTATCAGGCGCAGTCCTGTGCGCATTTTTGAAAAGTCAATTCATGGTGGACTTAAGGCCGGAGAAATCGGGATTATTGCCGCCCCTTCGGGTATTGGCAAAACATCGGTATTGGTGCAAATTGCCCTGGATAAACTTCTTCAGGGTGAAAAGGTGATACATGTTTCTTTTACCCAGCATACCGATTATGTTATGGCCTGGTACGAGGATATCTTTGATGAGTTTACCAGGAAGAAGAATCTTGATAATGCCAAAGAGATAAAGGGCGAACTGGTTAAAAACAGGGTACTCCTGAATTTTAACCAGGACGGAGTAACAGGAGAACAGATACTTAAAAGCCTGCGGGCTTTAATTGTCGAGGGAAGTTTTGGAGCGGCTTCGATTATTGTCGATGGTTTTGATTTCAGCCGGACAAACAGCGAACGCATGGAAGCCGTAAAGAATACTGCAAAAGAGCTTGGTCTGTCCTTCTGGTATTCCTGTAATGTAACGGAAAACGAATTCGACAAGCAGGACATACCGCTGTTAATTAAGGATTATCTGGATCTGTTTGACGTGGTAATTGTTCTGGAGCCAAAGGCGGATCATATTGAACTGACCGCTTCCAAAGACAGGAATGTATTGGATCTGGAACACATGGCGGTTAAACTTGATCCCAAAACATTGTTAATACTGCCGGAAAACTGAAGATTTCCGGATTAAAAGTAACAATACTCCAACAGCCTTTTTCCGTACCGGTCTTCTTCAAAAAATCTATGCCAGTTAAAACGCTGAAAAAACCATTTTGTACCCATGTTATCTGTGCTGCAAATGCCTTCTTTTGTCAATTTGGTTCTGCAATCGGCATCGTAATGAATTATTGAGTTCCGTTTTCCGTATACAAGGCAAACTCCCAATGTTGATTTTGGAAAATCTATCATATCATACCCTTCGGGAACTTCGGTTTTTTCTGGCATAAACATACCTAACCAGTATTCAACAACCTTATCGTCTTTTTTTCTTATAAGGCTGATATACGCATCGCCTCCTTCGTATAATGTTTTCAGGTTTTTGTCCGATTTCTTTTCTATCACGTCGAACAAATAATTCAAACGCCAGTTGTCAAGATCTGCAAGGATTTTGTTTGCAAGCTGTTTGGGCAGGGTATTAGTCCCGGTACCTTCGGTGCTTAGCATACAGTCAAAAACAGAGTCGTCAAGTGTTTCAGAGTATTTTTTTCCAATAAAACGCAATGCAGGTATTTTCTGTTTGTATGTTTTGATAATTCCGTCAGGGTTCACGGGAATATTGCTTTTGGTTTTTCTTATAACGGGCGCAAACCACTCCCACTCGTATAAACAACCGTCATAAGCCGCTGAACTGTATCTGTCAATATTAAGTCTTTTTCTTTCCAAAAAAAACTTTTGCTGATCGTCTGCCATAAAGTCATCAATGGCATCGAACATTCCGTCCGCAGTAGCCATGTTAATGTCATCACCGATTATCCCGATAAATCTGAATCGGGCACATAACGATGTAGGAAAAGTATAATGACAAAACCCTTCGGGAATGTTATCCAGGGTCTTTACCTGAACTGACGGCGTAAACCATGAATAATCCGCACTGGTTTCGGCTTCGCTGTTAATATTGATATAAACATTGTTATTCACTGTATTTGGTATATTTATCAGTTCCCTGTCAAATTGTGCTCTATATTCTTTGGACACAACCAATGCATCACGGAACGGCAGTTTATACCTTTTGCCTACAGCATGGAATTGCGGAATAATAACAATTTCCGGTCCGAAAACAAGCCCTTCTCCGAATTTATTGGAGTCAAAAAGCTGCAGAGGCGGCATTATTTTTATTATCTGCCCGGTTCTTCGAAGGTCACCGGGCGTTAGGCCGAATTCGCGTTTAAATGCCCTGATGTAAGATTGTTCATACTCAAGTCCGTATTTCAAAGCAATGTCCAGAACATTCATATCGGTAAGCAGCAAATCTTCTATACTTGCCGCCAGTTTCCGGGAACGTATATATGCGCCGATTGTCTGCCCGAAAGCGAACTTAAAAAGCCGTCTTAAATGAACCTTGGATGTATATACTTTCTCCGCAAGAAGATTTTCGCTGATATTGTTTTCCAGTCTTTTTTCAATCTCGTTTAAAACACCTTCAAGTAAATCATACGGCTTAAGCATGAAATTCTCCCAATTAGATATTGAGTTTTTAGCAATGAATATTTTTGATCATATTATAAACTAATAATATTTACTATATTATATAAGAATGATCAAAAAAGTTCATTTTATATTTTTGATTTGATATACATGAAAAAGCAGCATGAAAGAATTAAGCACCGAAAGGGTCAGTACAAGAAAGATACTCACCATAGCAATCCCCCTTATTCTTGAGCAATTGAGCTATCAAGTACAGATCTGGGTTGACAGGGCTATGCTGGGTCATGTTGATTCTTTCTATTTTTCCGCTATTGGGAACGCTCTTGTTGCGTTTTATGCAATTACTTCGGCAATATTCGCTGTTTGCGGAGGGACAACCATTCTGATTGCCCAAAGTATAGGCGCAAAAAATGAATCGCAGGCCAAAAGTTATGCGGAATGTTCATTTATCGGCAATTCCATATTTCCATTATTCGCTTTTTTGTTTTTCTTTTTCGGTTCAGGTTATATGTTCAGAATAATGAGCCTGCAGTCTCCTGTTCTGGAATACAGCACATCCTATATAAGGATATTATCGATTAGTTTACTGACATTGGGGCCTGTAATAACTTCTGTTTCCATTATGCAGGGAATCGGGATAACTAAAATAATAATGCTTTCCGGTTTTGCAGCCAATGCACTAAACATTCTGCTCGACTGGATTTTAATTTTCGGTAAATTCGGGTTCCCCGAGATGGGCATTGAAGGAGCCGCTCTTGCTACAACCATATCAAATTTTGTAACAGCTCCGATTATGATCTTATTTGTTTTTAAAAGCAAGAATATTCCTTTTAAGCTGGAAATAAAAAAGGCTTTTGTTTTCCGCTGGAATTTATATAAAAATGTCCTTAAAATCGGCATTCCTTCGGGAATGGAAATCGGCCTTTGGCATGTAGGGAGTCTGTTTTTGGTTGCTTTTTTAAACAAACTTGATATAATGGCCGCAGGAATATATTCGTTAATTTTCTCGATAGAAATTCTCTCATGGTTTTTGTACATGGGTTTTGCAAATGCGGCGTTGACGCTGGTAGGCCATAAAACCGGCGGAGATGATCATCAGCAGGCAATAAATGTAGGTTTTAGATGCCTCCGTTTTTCTTTGCTTATCTGTACCGTTGTTGCGGCATTTTTTATTATTTTTCCCAAAGAAATACTGGGCATGTTTACCAGTGATAAAGCCCTTGTTGATTATGCCGCCCTGTTCTTAATAATTACTTCGTGTACCATGTTTCCAAAATCGGTAAATTGTGTAATTGGTCTGGCAATAAAGGGTATGGGCGATACCAAATGGATGCTGTTTGGACAGGCTTTTGGGACTATCCTTTTGGTAGTATTGTCTTATGTACTTATCTTTACCGTTAACATGGGATTATTGGGAATTTTTATTGCGTTCCTTGTTGATGAAATCGTCCGGGGTATTATTAACTTTTTAAGATTTTGGAAAGGCAGGGAATTCTTTTTCTTAAAACCATTTAAAAAAGTTATTTCCGCAGTTAATTAAAAAAAGAAGCAATACTCCAGAATACTTTTCCCGTATCCGTCTATTTCAAAAAAATTGCGCCAGTTGAATCGTAGAAAAAACCATTTTGCTGCCGTATCTGTTTGACATATACCTTCTTCCGCCAATTTTTTTCTGCAATCAGAATCATATTTCATTATTGCTCTTCTTTTATCATATACGCTGCAAATACCCAATTTTGATTTCGGGAAATTAATCATTTCATATCCTTTAGGAACAGCAGTTCCCTTTGGCATAAACATACCTAACCAGTATTCAAAAAGTTCATCTTTTGTTTTTCTTATCAAACAGATGTATGCATTGCCTCCTTCATACAGTTTTTTCAGATCTTTTTCGGTATTTTTTTCTATGGCATCAAATGTATTATTCAAACGCCACCTGTCAAAATTGTCAAGAATTTTGTCGAAAAGAAAATCGTTCACGGGTTCGAAATGCTTTTTCCCGATAAAACGCACCGCAGGCATTTCCTGTCGGTAAGTTTTAATAATTCCTGCAGGATTTTTGGGGGCATTGTTTTTTGTTTTTATTTTTACCGGAGAATGCCATTCCCAAAATTTAAAATGTCCGCCGTATTTTGATGTATCAAATCGGTCAAAAATAATCCTTTTCTGTTCCATAATGTAATTTTGATTCTCGTCATTCAAAAAATCATCAATGGCCCTGAACATCCTGTCTGCAATATGCATATTAAGATCCCTGGTATCATCTGCTCCAATAAACCAGAATTTTGCACATAACGAAGTCGGAAAGGTATAGCAGTCAAATCCTTCGGGAACGTTATCCGGTGTTTTTACCTGAACCGCCGGCATAAAAAAACAATAATCTTCATCTGTGCCGGCGTCACCTGAAACGGTAATAAGTACATCGGGGTTTATTGCATTGGGGATATGTGCCTGCTCTGCAGCCATAAATTGATTTGCAAAATAAGGAGGTAATGTTAATTCATAGCGGAACGGCATTTTATGTCTTTTTCCCACAACATGGAATTGCGGGACAATTACAATCTCCGGCCCAAAGAATACTCCGTTCGCCAGTTTGTTGGTGTCAAAAAGCTGGAGAGGCGGCGTTATTTTGAGTATCTGCCCGGTCTTGCGCAATTCGCCCGGCGTAAGACCAAACTCGCGCTTAAATGCCCTGATATATGTTTGTTCATATTCAAGTCCGTATTCCATGGCTATATCCAGAACATTCATTCCGGTAAGCAGTAAATCTTCTACGCTTGCCGCCAGTTTGCGGGAGCGTATGTATGCGCCAATTGGCCGTCCGAAAGCGAACTTAAAAAGCCGCCTTAGATGAGCTGATGAAATGTAAAACTTGTCCGCAAGAACAATTTCGTCTATACCTTCTTTTAGACCTTTTTCAATCTCATTTAAAATGCTATCAAGTAAATCATACGGCTTAAGCATAAATTTTCCCCGTTCAAATTATAAGGTTTTTTCGTTATTAAAAATGAACAATTCTGATCATATTTCTAAATTATTTATTAAAAAATGTAAATCCTGAATTTTACAAAATATTGGTTAATGATCAGGAATGTTCATTTTTATTTTGTGTTTGTTTTATATTTCTGTCAGAAAGGAGAACTAAAAAATGTTTGTAGTAAATGAGTTTGTTGAAGAATCATTGGAACAAGGTTCTTCCAAAAAAGCAGCTTTTAAAAAGCCTAAAAAAAATGAAACACCGGAAACAAAAAAATGTTCAAAGTGCTTAAAAAGAGTTGCTTTGCATTATGTGCGCTGTCCTTATTGCCGGTCCAGAGAATTTTTGTTTAATGGCGTAGAGATTTTTTAGAATAAAATCAAAAATGTTCATGGCTGTATAATTCTGCCGGATGACAGACAGTAGCTGATTTCCCTTAATAAGTGATATACTCCATGGCATGGGGAATTGCAAATGCACAAAAATAAACTGGACGTAAAAAAGACGTTTCTTTTATCTTTCGGTTTTTTTGCATCGTCACTTGCATGGAGTGTGTATAATGCCTATGTGCCGCAAATCCTTGAGGGCTTTATCAAAAGCACCACAGTGATCGGATTTATCATGACAATTGACAATATTTTCGGCGTTATCTTTCAGCCGGTGTTCGGAAAATTAAGCGACAGAACCAGGACACGTTTCGGCCGGCGGATGCCGTATATTTTTATCGGTTTGCCGGTCTGCGCCATGGCGTTTACATTAATTCCGCAGATGAATGATCTCTTGTCTCTTATGGCAGTTTTGATCGTCTTTACCTTTGTAATGTCGATATGGCGGTCGCCCGTGGTAGCACTGATGCCCGATATTACCCCTGGCCCGCTGCGTTCACAGGCTAACGGCATTGTTAACCTTATGGGCGGGGTTGGCAGTGTCATCGCCTTTCTGGCGGGCGGTTTTCTTTTTAAGGTAGGCGGTTTTCCGCTCCCGTTTTTGGCAAGCGCCGTCGTAATGCTGGCCGCGCTTGCGATATTGGCGTTCTTTGTACGTGAGCCCGGGCAGGCGTACGAGCCGGAGCAGGAAAGCAAAATAAAGAGATTAAACCTCTCCAAAGAAGAGAAAAAAAGTCTTCTGCTGATTCTCTTTGGCGTGTTTTTCTGGTTCACAGGCTATAACGCTGTAGAAACCTTCTTTACCCTGTATGCAACAAACACTCTGGGAATGGATGCCGGCAGCGCCACAATGACACTTACATTTTTTTCTCTGACCTTTTTGGCCTTTGCAGTTCCGGCGGGCTTTATCGGTGCAAAAATAGGGCGGCGAAAAGCCATTTTAATGGGGCTAACAGGTATTACCATATTGTTTTTCCCGATGATTTTTACGGCCAATATATGGATAACGCGTGCCTGCCTGTTCCTGGGCGGATTTTTCTGGGCATTTGTCAATATCAACTCTCTGCCGATGGTAATGCGGCTTTCGGGCGAAGAGAAGGTGGGTACTTTTATCGGCTATTACTACTTCTTTTCTTTTAGCTCGCAGATTGTTTCTCCGGTTTTATTCGGCTTTATCCGCGACATGGTTGGACATTACAAGGTACTGTTCCTCTATGCCTGTATAGCCTTTGCTTTGGCTTTTATCAGTCTGGTATTTGTGCGTCACGGCGAAGATGAGCCCGAGAAAACAAGTGCAATCCAGGTGCTTGAGGGGATGGGTGACTGAAGAATTTTGCGCGGTTTTTCTGAAATGGTAATTCATATCTGATGCATGAGGATCGGGCTGAAATACGCTTCGCAGCGTACGCTGTACATAGATGTCTCTTTTGTCTTAGGATATTAATTATCCGTGAATGTAAAACGACTGTTGCTTGCAGTTTTAATTCCCTTTATTGTCCTGTTCTGCGGTTGTTCCGGTAAAAAAACAAGATCGGCCACTTATGAATTTACCAATGTCCGCCGGGGTACGCTGGAACGTACTATCTCGTCCAGCGGCACTGTTAAACCCGTTTCTACGGTTAATGTCCTGCCCCGTATGAGCGGCAAGGTTGAAAAGGTTTTCGTCGATTACAACGATACAGTAAAAAAAGGCGATATTCTTGCGGAATTGAATACCGACATGCTCCGTCTTAAGCGGGAACAGTACTATGCATCTGTCGTCAAGGCAAGGGCCAATTATGAATTACAGTTGATTAATTACCGTACCCAGGCGATTCTTGCCGAAAAGAACCTGATTTCCGAATACGAACTTAAAACCAATAAAACCACACTGGACAGTCAGGCGGCGGACCTTGCCGTTGCAGAGGCAAATCTGAAAGAAGTAGAAACCGAGATCAATCAGTACGCTTACATTACTTCGCCGATTGACGGCATTGTGCTTGACCGGAATATCAACATCGGCGACACGGTAGTGGATAGTTCCAGCAATAATTCAACCAGTATTTTTACCCTGGCGGAGAATCTAAGTGAGATGCAGATAGAAGCAGGGGTTGGCGAACTAGATATTACTTCCATACATAAGGGACAAACAGTGCGTTTTACCCTGGAAAGCCTGCCGGGACGCAGATTTCCGGGTGTAGTGGACACGATCCGAATGGTTCCTGTTGTAACAAATAACGTAGTTTCCTATACGGTGATTATCAATGTAGAAAATCACGACGGCTCGCTCCTGCCGGGAATGACCTGTGCAGTGGACTTTATCGTGGAGCGCAGCGAGGATGTTTTGATGGTTTCCAATGCAGCCCTTCGTTACCAGCCGTCAGGTTTAAGCACTGAACAAATTTCCGAAATGGTTTTTATTGCAAGCCTGGAGGATATGAGCGAGGAGGAGCGGCAGACGGCAATTGAAGCAAGAGAGCAGGCTCAAAACAGCGGAAGCAATCAGAATCAAAACACGGGCGGCGGCATTACAGATTTGATGATGGGCGGCGGACAAAGCAGTTCCAGGACAGGCGGCAGCAGGCAGTCTTCCGGAAGGCAGGGCGGACAGCAGGGGCAGACCCGGGCTTCCCGTGAAACAATTGTTATGCGCAATCTTTGGTATATAGACGAGGACGGAAAACTGGCAGTAATACGGGTGCGAATAGGCATTACCAACGGCTCATCTACCGAAATTTTTTCAGAAGATCTTGAAGGCAAAGAGGTAATCCTTCGGGAGAGAATATAGTGCCGGTTATTGAGTTGCAGGGGATCAAGCGGGAATACCGGATGGAAGTGAAAAAGGGTTCGGAATTAAATGATGGTCAGAATGCCGTGGTGGTGCGGGCTCTGCGCGGCATTGATTTTTCTGCTCAGAAAGGCGAATTTGTTTCCGTCATGGGGCCGTCGGGTTCCGGCAAATCAACATTGATGAATATACTGGGCTGTCTTGACAAACCCAGTGCAGGAACCTATACCCTGGATGGCATTGAAACATCAAAATCCGATTCAGACACTTTTGCCTATATCAGAAACCGGAAAATTGGTTTTGTGTTTCAATCCTTTAATTTGCTGGCCCGGACTACCGCACTGGAAAATGTTGAACTGCCCCTGTTTTACCGTCGTCGGGAAAAAAACGGAAAAAGGCAAAGCGTGTCGGCCCGAAAAGAACGGGCATCGGCAGCCCTGCGGGAAGTAGGCCTCCACGAACGAATGGATCATTTTCCCTCCCAGCTTTCCGGAGGACAGCAGCAACGGGTTGCCATAGCGCGGGCAATGGTGAATGATCCGGCGTTTATTCTGGCCGACGAGCCTACCGGTAACCTGGATACTGGAATGACGCTGGAGATCATGGGGCTTTTTCAGGAACTCAACAGACAGGGAAAAACGATCATCATGGTAACCCATGAACCGGAATTGGCTGCCTACACCAAACGCATTATTACCCTGCGGGACGGGGAATTGGTGTCCGACCAGGAGGTAACGGAAACGCGCAATGCTCTGGACGATCTGGCGCAGTGGAACAACGATCACGCCCTGCTTGCCGAGGCATCTTCCTCGCTTGCCGAGGCATCTTCCTCGCTTGCCGAGGCATCTTCATCAGAAGGGACACCATGAATATTGTTCAGCTTTTGCATACCTGTTTCCGTTCTATCCTCCGTAACCGTATGCGGAGTCTCTTAACGTCCCTTGGTGTAATAATCGGTGTTGGATCGGTAATTGTAATGGTTGCCATGGGCGAAGGTTCCCAGCGGGCAATAGAAGCGCGAATGACCGCCATGGGAACCAATTTACTGCAAATTATGCCACGCCGGCAAACGAATCGCAGCGGACAGCAAGTGTCTATGCGAATGAACGCCTTTACCAAAAAAGACATTCTAAAAATCAGGGATGAATCGAGTTTTGCCGCTGCCATTTCCGGTGTTGTACAGACAAATGCCACGGTAACCGGCAGTGAAGGGAATGTCCAGGTTTCCGTTCAGGGGGTTGAGCCGGATTTTATTATTGCCCGGAACTGGAAAGTAAACGAAGGTATTTTTTTTGACGAAGAGGATTTACGGCTTCGCAGCACTGTTGCTGTACTGGGCCGTACTACAGCAAAAAATTTATTTAATGACGAAAGCAGCGCCCTGTCCGGACAGATACGAATCGGAACAAATTATTTTACTGTTATCGGTCTTTTGGAAAACAAAGGCGCCGGGATGAACGGTAATGATCAGGATGATATTGTTATGGTCCCTCTGGATACCGCAATGACGCGGCTTTCCAATTCCCGTAATATCAACATGATTGTTATGAGCATTGCCGGTAAAGAGTACATGGAAGCGGCGCAAAAAGAAACCGAACTGATTCTCCGTGAATCCCGCACTATTGCAGATGGGCTTCCTTCCGATTTTGACATTATGAATCAGGCGGACATGATTGATATGGCACAGTCAACATCAAAAACATTAACCACGCTGTTGGCGGCAATAGCCGGGGTTTCGCTATTGGTAGGAGGAATAGGCATTATGAACATTATGCTGGTTTCGGTTACCGAACGAACACGCGAGATTGGCATCAGAATGGCGGTTGGCGGCCGCAAGCGGGACATTCTTTTGCAGTTCCTTACCGAGTCGGTAATTTTAAGCCTTATGGGTGGACTTATCGGAATCGGCATGGCTTTTCTGGCATGCCGGATAGTATCAATGTCCGGGATTCCTACGGCAATAAATCCGCTTGTTGTTGCTGCATCGACCATGTTTGCCGCACTGGTTGGGGTGATCTTTGGTTACTACCCGGCGTTAAAAGCAGCTCGCTTGTATCCAATTGATGCTCTGAGGTACGAATAGAGGTATTATGAAAAGAGTTATCTTAATATTCAGCATAGTTGTTTTTTTTAGTATGGGGTTGTTTGCCCAGTCGATTAATTTGGAACAGGCGCGTGCCCTTGCCCTGGCAAATTCGCGCAGTCTTGCCAAATACAATATGGCAATCCGCAGCAGTATACTGGATGAACGAAATCAGCTGTATTCCATGCTGCCTTCCCTTTCGGCGGACTACAGCGCTTCGATGAGTTATTTGGGCAGGAACTGGAATTTTGTAAAACCTGCTGACACGTTAACGGCAGGGTTCACTTTTTCCGTAACACAGATAATTTTTGAAGGCGGAAGAAGCTTTATCCAAAAAGCCATCAGATCAATCGCAACAGAAAGTGTCCGCAAGGATGCAATGGCCGAGTACTTCAGTGTGCTTGATGCGGTTGATAATGCTTACTATGCGGTGCTGGAAGCGGCAGCAAATCTGGAAGTTGCAGAATCCACTTTACAGACGGCAGTCTTGACTCTTTCCATTGCAGAGATACGGCAGGCAAACGGAATAATCAACCAGGGCGATTATCTAAAAGCGTTGTCTGACAAGGAAACACGTGAAAATTCCCGCAATCAGGCCAAGCGGAATCTTGCTCTCTGCATGACAAGATTCAATGCACTTACCGGTCTTAAAGAAACGGTAACACTTGAACAGATAGACTTTGGCGTTTACGAAAATGTAATCCGGTATTTTTCCGGTATTTCCGACGAAGAAGCCGATATGTTATACGACAGATTCATTAAAATTCTTGTTGCAGCGAATCCCTCACTTGCGAAGGCTGCGCTTAACAGTCAAAGGGCGGAAAGAAGTCTTTCCCTTGCAAGACGGGATTGTTCCCCAACAATTAGCGCTACAATTTTTTCTACAACTCTGCACTATTCCGTTGCCGATGGCCGTTCCAATACAACCGCGGGGGGCGTTTCGATCAGAGGGAGCATACCAATTGATTTTTGGGTTACCGCAAACCGGATAGAAAAAAGCAGGATCGAAAGAGACTCGGCAGTACTGGATTATATCAGCGCTGTAAATTCCCTGGAAACCGAATTGCAAAGCGCCTTCTTAAACGCATTTACACAGGCGGAATCGGTTCTTTCATCACGGCGATCACTTGAGTATGCAGAAAGACATTTTGAACATGTAATGGAACGTTACCGCCTTTCGCAAAGTTCTGTATCCGATCTTCAGGAAGCAACTTCTCTGCTCATTACCGGCCGGAACAACCTTATTAATGCCAGTTATGGTTTTCTGCAAAGCATTTCAAGACTCAACTCTCTTGGGGCAATCGGCGATGAAGAAAAATTACTGCAAATCTTGCTGGACTGAACACATCGCTATTAATTGTTCAGCTTGTTACATTAGGGTTTCCCCTATACATTCAACTCCGATGCTTTCTTTTGTGCTTCCGCCTGTCCTGCGGCAACCTGGCGTTTTTTTAGTTCCTGTTTAAAGAGCTGTTCAGTGTCAATTTTATGGTCAACACTGAATGTTGGCCGTACTCCTTCGCCTTTTTCACTGCGGAATAACACGCCGGATCGATCGCCGTAAGCCCAGCTGTCTTCATCGTTTAATAGTTGATCCAGCACTACGGTGATTGCCAGAGTAAAGAATATCAGTGAAGCATTGTTTCGTTTTTTTGGGGCAAGTATCTGATCAAGTCGTTTGGAAACGGGATTGGGTACCTGGAACACATAGGGATCCCATGGGTTATCAATGCCATCACAGGGAGCCCTGTTATCGGCGCCGCCGCGTTTATTGCTTTGCTCAATTCCGGCGGCTATGGCGGTAAGGTAACGCCGGAGGGAACGGACTTCAGGGTAAAGCGATTCTGTAGTGTTTTTTTGGAACGGCGGAGGCATAATCGATTCAAATTTGTAGTACGGAAGGAAATACAATCGTTTAGCCCAATGGAGTTCATTTACAAGCCGTTTGGCATAATTACTGGTTCTTGATTCGGCGGTGTTTTCAAGAAGTCCGCAATATTCTGCCAGCCTCGGCAGGTATTCTTTTTCGAAGCTTGATTCAAGTTTTCGCTGCCAGCCGTTGATGATACGGTTCATTGAATCATCCAAACGTTCGGGGTTTCCGTCGGATCCCATGATTACGCCGAATTCCGTGTAGCGGAGACCAAAGAACAATTCTTCAAGAATATGGGAAAAAATATACACCTGCTGAAGAGGATCCGTTGGAGCAATTAATTCCACTCCTTTTTTTAAGGCGAATACATCTGAAAAATAGGGGTAGAAGTCAGGGAACAAAGAAATCCGTTCCCAGCCTGCTTTTGGAAACAGCGTTTCCAGTGCGGAAAGACCTTTTTCCCGGGCTTTTGCTTTCGATTCATGTACCTGTTTTTTTTGCCGTTCTTCTTCGGTTAGCGGTTCATCCATGTTGCTTTCGTCGAAGATTTCCTTGGTTTCCGGATGTTCTTCCGCTGTTTTTGCTTCTTCTGTCTCTTCGGCTATTTCGGTAACTTCTTCTGTAGTTGCGGCATTTTCCATTTGAGGACTGATACGGTTCTTCTCGGTTACCTGCAGAAAAGCCCGGATTCGGTTTCTTCGTTCCTGAAAAAATGTTTCGTAGGGGATCCAGCAATTGGATACAAGTTTCATTAGCAAGGGATAAAGCTGATATCTTATATCCCGGATAATTATGCTATACGAATAAAGAGCGGTACGTATCAGTTCCTGGTACTTTCCTTTGGCCTCAGTTGGGTTTTCCAGAAAAAGAACTTTGTAGAGAAGTTTAAACGCTCCCTTAATATGGGTTTCTGTATTAAGCTGTTCCAGTATATACATGGGTTTGTAAATTTCCCGGACTATTTCCGTAAAATCCACGGTTTTAACATTTCTTGGCCGGGTCTGAATCCGGGAAAGATTAGAGGAAATTGAATCAATATTCCAATAGCGAAGCGTATCAAGTATGGCAAAGTCAAAAGGAGAAGCTTTTTTAAGTTTTTCGTTGCGTTTCATATTGTTCCGGGGCAGGAGGGTCCGAACAGAGGTAACCAGGGTTTCAATCCGTTTATAGTATTCGTTTATTCGCCTGGTTACAAAAGCAGGATTAACATTATCGGGAGGTTCACTTAGAATCGACAGCATGGAAATCAATACCTGGCTGGGACTTTTTATTTCAAATTCCCCCTGGCCGCAGAATTTATCCATTTTAACCCGTTCCCAGTAACTTGATGTTAATGAAGCCGATGGATCATCGGATGGATCGCCATCTTTCTCCTTTTTTTTCTTTTTGCGGTATTCCTTCCAGTCCATGTTGTCAAGTTCGTCATCGCCCGAAGCAAGATCAATACGGCGTCCGCGCTTGCTGCGGCCGCCGATATTTACTTCGACTACTTCGTTCCGTGTTTTTTGTTTACTCCGGGCAGTTTCCTGGTCTTCGGATCTTTCATAGCCGACTTCGCCTCCCAGCAACTTGGTCATGCGTTTGGCTTCATCTAAATCAAGGTGTTCAATTTTTAATCTGTCCCGGGTCTTGGAAAGTTCTCCCGGAGCATATACAGCTTTATTTTTACCCATACCTATACCGATTTTCGGGTTTTTTTATTTAACATTTTACTATATCATAGAAGGTTTTTTAAATAAAGCTCCCTAATACCATACACTTTCGTGCTTAACGTCCTTTCAGCCGCAGCAAACTGCGGGGTATTAAACCAGACTATCGAATAAACCCGTTTTTCCAATGCCATACCGGAATCGATAACTCGGACGGAAACGGGTTATATTTTCCGAAATCCGGCAGCCAATCAGTGTTTCCCGGGACCAACTCCTGACAATAGCCGTCTTCTATGTTGAATTCACCCAGCCAACCCAGCACGGTGTCGTATTCCTCCTGAGTGATGTACCGGTCAGGAACATTTTTTGCCATATTTGTTATGGGGGTATATTGGAACATAAGCGAAAGCAGCGCTCGTCCATTGCAATGATCGGCAAACCAGCGTAATACTTCGCGGCTTGCTTCCAAATACCCCGGCAATACCAAATGACGAACCATAACCCCCGATACCAGGTATGATGCATCGAAGCGAATTTTTCGCATTTCCAGCATTTTTTCGATTGCTGCTGCCGCTACGACAGGATAATCCGGGGCATTAAAGTACTGCCCTGCAATGGCACTGTCCAGGGTCTTCATATCCGGAAGAAAGACATCTACGACGGTTTCAAGCAAATCCAGCGTTTCCGATAATTCATACGCTGATGAATTCCATAGGACGGGTATTACCAGCCCTTGTTCCTTTGCGGCTGTAATGCCCTCTACAATTGCCGGAACGGCATGACTTCCGGTAACGATATTGATATTCTCCGCACCTTTTTCCTGTAAAGCAAGGCAAACCCGGGCAAATTCTGCGGTTTCTACAGGTTTTCCCAAACGGAACCGGTCATGGATAACCGGTGGTTGTATTCCTGGAGTTTGCGTAGCAAACTCCGTCTTTAGGTTTGACATTGATGGTAAATCTAAAGATATTTGCCAGTTCTGACAAAAAACACAACCAAGGTTACAACCGCTGATAAAAATCGTTCCCGATCCGCCGGTAAAACCGCAGCCTTTCCTGTTTTCTCCTGTACCGCTAATAGGCGGCTCTTCCCCCTTATGAATTGATACACAAGCCAGATGCAAAACGGAACTTTCTCTGCAATATCCATATTCTTTTTGTTTATTAGTATTATTTCGGTTAATTCCGCAGCGACGGGGACAGAGAAAACATGTTAAATAGGGCGAACTATTTTTCGTATCCAAAGGTATAACCATTTAATATTTCCACACCCTTGCAGGAAGAATAGTTGATCAGTTCTTGGCTGGAAATAGCGTCTATAAGCCACTTTTTCCTGTAAATCTAAGGCAACTGTTCCAAAATCTGACATTTTGGAACAGCCCTCAGATGAAAACCGGATAATACAGCGAAGTGGTTAAATCATGACAAAAGCCGGTTTAACCTTTTTACAAAATCCGCCGGGTCTTTGAGTTTTATTCCTTCTACCAGCAATGCCTGATCCAGCAGTACACCGGCAGTGTCGGCGATGCGGTCTTCGTCGTCGGTGTCTTTCAGGGCAACGACAATGGGATGGTCGCCGTTTATTTCCAGGATGGGTTTGGTTTCCGGCATATCGGTTTGGCCCATTGCCTTAAGCATTGCCGCCATCTGCATGGACGGATCGTTTTCGTCGGCGACAATGCAGGAAGGCGAGTCGTGAAGGCGGCGGGAAAGTTTAACATCCTTAACGCGTTCGCCCAGTGCCTTTTTGATTTTTTCGATAACCGGCTTTGCTTCTTTCTCGGCTGCCTTGTCTTTCTTTTCTCCCAATTCTTCGTCAGCCCCGGCGCGGTTTACCGCTTTTAGATCCCAGCTTTTGGTTTCCATTTTGCCGTCCGTGCCGGGCAGTTCCTTGCGGTAACTGTGGAGCGAAGGAATTACAATGTCGTCGATTTCATCATCCATGAGCAGGACTTCCAGGTCTTTGGCTTTGTAGGCTTCCAGGAGCGGCGAAGCGCGGAGCGTTTTTTCGTCGCCGCCGGTAATGTAGTAGATGTTTTTTTGATCGGCCTTCATGCGGGTAAGGTAGTCGGCAAAGCTGGTCCAGCCTTCTGCGGTGGTGCTTTTAAAGCGAACCAGTTCCTGCAGCGCTTCGCGGTTGGCAAAGTCCTGGTAAAGCCCTTCTTTAAGCGGCCGGTTGAATTCCTTAATAAAGGTTTCCCATTTTGTTTTATTTTCTTCGGAAGCAGATGCAGCATCGGCAAGAGCTTTGAATTCCCCCAGGAGTTTTTTAACCGATGCGTTTTTTATGTTCATTAGTATCTTGTTTTGCTGAAGTATCTCCCTGCTTACATTGAGCGGCAGATCTTCCGAATCAATTACCCCCCGGACAAAACGGAGGTAGCTGGGCATCAGGTCTTTGTCGTCGTCGGTAATAAAAACCCGCTTAACGTAGAGTTTAACGCCGGGCTTGTAATCAACCTGGTACATGTCAAAAGGCGCTTTTGCGGGAATGTAAAACAGCGTTGCGTATTCCTGCGTCCCTTCCGCCTTTGTGTGGATATAGTGAAGCGGTGCATCGTCCCCGTGGGCAATGCCCTTGTAAAACTCTGTATAGTCCTCTTCTTTCAGTTCGGATTTGGAGCGCCTCCAGATTGCCTGGCCGGAATTAATGCGGTCGGTTTTTGTCTTGCTTTCTTTTTCCTTTCCCTTATCGTCATATTCTTTTTCGTCGTAGGTCAGGTAGATGGGAAACGCTACATGGTTGGAATATCGCTTGATGATATCTTCGATAGACCAGCGGTTTGCGTACTCAAGCCCTTCTTCGGTCAGGTGGAGCAGCACCGTTGTTCCCTGTTCGCTGCGCACAACTTCCCCTACAGCCTCTTCTATCTCGTAGCTATCCTTGCCCTCGCTCGACCATTTCCAGGATTTTTCGTCGTTGGCTTTCCGGCTTATCACTTCGATACGGTCCGCCGCCATAAAGGCAGAATAAAAACCCACGCCAAACTGGCCGATAAGGTTTGAATCTTTTTTTGCATCGGCGCTGAGCTTTTCCAAAAAAGCCTTTGTTCCCGAACGGGCAATGGTTCCCAGGGATTCCTCCAGATCTGTTTCGTTCATCCCTATACCGTTGTCCGCAACGGTTAGGGTTTTTGCTTCTTTATTAAAAGAAATGTCGATTCTGGGATCAAGGATAAGGGATTTATAGGCTGCATCCGCCACCGTTAAATACTTAAGTTTGTCCAGCGCATCGGAGGCGTTTGATACCAGCTCGCGCAGAAAGATTTCCCGGTTTGAATAGAGGGAATGGATAATCAGGTGCAGAAGCTGACTTACTTCAGTTTGAAATTGGTGCTGTGCCATAAGAGACTCCTCTACTGTGAATATAATTGAAGTATATAAAAAGGAAGGTGGCTTGACAAGCGTACGGCAGCCAATCTATCCGCTTTAGTGGGTTTTGAGTGGTTGAAACCGGAATCCTCGTTCCATACCGAGAACCTTTTAAGCCAAAATGGTATAATTATAGTTAAGGACCGGCCAATTCAGGAGGAAATTGTATGAAAAAGAAAATAGGGTTTTCTGTTATTTTTGGAACGCTTTGCGTCATAACAATGTTCGCTCAAGCTGACCCTCGGCCAACAAGCCCTCAGCCAATGTCATCCAAAACGGCAATGGAATATTTCAGGGATGAGGGAATAACCGTAGGCATAAATGTAGGCAATACG
>Ga0082212_10000850_pt1 | contig 44844 bp, 38 predicted proteins | sample TergutNt197P3_FD_71548 | JGI IMG/M metagenome (GOLD analysis project Ga0082212, IMG submission 71548) | Neocapritermes taracua P3 segment gut microbial communities from Petit-Saut dam, French Guiana - Nt197 P3 | ecosystem: Host-associated > Arthropoda: Insects > Digestive system > Gut ... | reverse complement strand
TGGCTTTGCTATATATGTCATTCCCCAACGCAATGATACATAGTGTCACCGATGGAAAAAACAGGCGTACCCTCGGGAGAGTAGTCAAGCCCGATATTGTAGTCGCTGAACTGCGGCAACTGCGAGAGCATTTCCGCGAAGTTTTCAGGCGTGAATATGGGTAGACTGCCACTAGACGCAGTTATTTTAAGCAAAGGCAATCTCCTTGCCGTGTTTTTACTGCTTTTGATGTATCGTTTCATAATGGTATCGTCCTTTCTTTATTCGGATTCGGTATCATCAACCGATTGGAACACCTGATAGATGGACGTGCCTATGCTGAATTGTAGACCGCCGTCAAAAATCTCGGTCATGCCGATTTGAAAATCGCGGAGTTCCCGGACTTGTAAAAACAGGCTTAAAACTTCACTTGCCGTAAACAAGTATCGGTTGTCGTAGTCCGTGATGATTCGGCTTGCGGTGGTAAGGCTCTTTTGTAGTGACTTCATGGCGTAGACCTCGTTTCTGATTGGTGCAAGCCCGGTTAGCTTGTTGGTTGTGGCTACTGTGTACATCACGGTTTGACGGCTTGCTCTGAACGGTTTGCAGAACAAGTAAACACACTGGCTCACGATTTTGCCGGGTAATTTTTTTGAAGAACTGCTTGTCCTTCGATATTATATAAGGTTCAGGGTACAAGCATAGTAAAGCCCCTGACGGCAACGGTCAAGGGCAGTTTACATTTCGTCTATATGTTCAGCCAGTATTTTAACGACATCACAGAAATGATTATAGCGTTCCTTTGGCTTATTTTGAACGGCGGCGGTAACGTGCTGAATAAAATTATTGTCATCAATAGTTGTGTCTAACAGCAGATAGTCTATACTGATATTGAGGGCAACAGCGATTTTATACAAGGATTCGAGAGACGGAATCCGTGAGCCTGCTTCTATGTGACCGAGAAAGCCCACAGAGAGGTCGCACAATTCGGCTAACTGCTCCTGCGTATAGTGCCGCTCCTTGCGTTTAGCCTTGATTTTTGAGCCAAGGCTGTAATAGTCAATGCTCGTCATAGCTTCACCGCCTTTTAGTATATTTTACTATACAACAGGCAGAACTAACATTTCACAAAAGACGGACGGATTGACAACAAGACGGAAATCGGTTATACTGTGTGTGAGAGCCAAAACTGAAAGTGGAGTGTGTTCTGTATGAAAAAGAAAATACTGTCTCTTGCGTTGGCGTTGGTGCTGATTACAGCGTTGTTGCCTGTGCCAGCGTTGGCGGCGGTAGAGTTGAATCTCGATAGCGCGGGCAGTTGGGCGCATGAGGCAATCGAAAGCGGATTCAATAGCGGATGGTTATATACGACAATGAACATTGACCAAATCTTGATTGACAATGATTATCGGCGTCCGATAACTCGTGGGGAGTTTGCAATACTGATATACCGTTGGATTGAAAAACAAACAAATATACATTTTGAGTTAGACCGTCTGACCCGTGAGGTCGGTAAAAACGAAGAACATCAAAAGACTTTGGATTGGTTATATTCAATGCCGCCGTTCAGTACAGGCTATTGGTCTGCTGATGAAAACTTGAACCCTATATGGGTATCTACTACCGACTTGAGTATATTTGCAATAGAGTCATTGTCGGTTGCTATACGCATAGGTATAATATCCAAGGACGATTTGAACGACCCGATAACACGCGAACAGGCAGCTACAATAATTATGCGCGGTGTAAATGCTGTGAATGTGATAAATGAGCGCACAGCTAACGGTCAATCACTTTTCGACACAGAAAGCGAAGTCAAGGCGTTTGTTGACGCACCGCAAGCTGATTTCGCAGACATAGACCAAGTATCAAGCGAAGAAAAAGACGGCGTAAACTTTGTGAGTGCTAACGGCATAATGGGCGATATAGGTAATAATAGATTTGACCCAAGAGGGCTTGTCACGGTAGAGCGGGCGATTGTGTCTATTAACAATATTGATATTGATAAAATAAATAATATGAACAGCGCAAGCACATGGGCGCGTGAGGGCATTACTGTTGCGCTTGATAAAGGCTTTGTCCCTGCCGACATACAGAACAACTACAAAAACGATATAACCCGACAGGAGTTCTGCCGAATGGCTGTCAAGTGGGTGGAGTATGCGACTGGTAAAAACATAGATACCATACTGACCGAAAGAGGGCTGACCCGCGACCCGAGCGCATTTAGTGACACAAGCGACCCCGATATACTGGCGGCGTTTGCCCTTGATATAACAAGCGGCACAGGCGGCGGGAAGTTCACGCCTAACGGACAATTCAGCCGAGAACAAGCGGCTACCATGATTATGAACACTTGCCGCGCAATCGGCGCGGATGTAGGCAGTTCCCCTGCTTCTGATTTTGCGGACCTTAACACGGCGGCAACGTGGGCGCAGACGGGCATTAACTTTGTCCGGGCCAACGGCATCATGAGCGGCGACGGCACGAATTTTAACCCGAAGCAACTGTATACAAGGGAGCAGAGCATCATCACGTTTAACAACATCCATCACGCCGATTGGCTGTAACGGAGGTTCCCGTTCGAGTTTGAGGATGCGCGGCGGGTCATGGCGGCGGTCAGTGAGGCCCGTTGACCGTCCAGCCGGCAAACCCGGCGTACGGATTGTAAAACGTCGGCGTCTGGCCGCTGAGTAAGCCCCGCTGCGAGATGAACAGGGTGTTGCGGAAGCAGACCGTCAAGAAGGGCATCTCGTCATACAGCGCGTCCCATACCGTCCCCAGCGCGTCCCGCCCCTCCTCGGTGTACGGGTCCGACGCGGCCAGCCCGGCCAGAGCGGCGCGGACGGCGTAGCTGTCGGTCACGCCGTGGGCGAACGCGCCCCCGGGCAGCAAAAATTCGCCCGGGTCGAAATTGGGCGCGGGCCGCGCCTCGGCGTAGTAGAGGTCAAAGTCGCCGTCCCGCAGCGCCCGCGCGAAGGCGGGCCGGTCTAGGGCGCGGATGTTTACGGCAAACCCGGCGGCGCGGAGCGCGTCGGCGTAAAGGCCGGCCATCCGGCCGCGGGCGGCGTTTTCCGCGCCGACGATCATGTCCAGTTCCAGCCGTTCGGTCCGGCGGCCCCGACGGCGGGACAGCGCCCCGTCCTCCCCGGCGTCGGTGTAACCCAGTTCCGCGATCAGGCGGGCCGATTCGCCGGGGTCGAACCGGTAACGCATGGCGGCCTTCTCCGTATAAAACGGCGACGAGGGCGGCACGGGCAGGGCGGCGGCTTCCGCCCCCTCTCCGTAGACGGCCGAAACGGCGCCGCGCCGGTCGAGCGCCAGCGCCAGCGCTAGGCGGAGTTCCCGCTGGTTCAGCGGCGCCCTCAGAGTGTTGAACCCGATCATCTGCGTCAGGCCGGACGGGGTGACCACCTTGTCGTATCCGGTGTGGATCCCGGGCGAGAAGGTGTCCCATAAGTCAACCGGCGTCATCGAGATGTAGCCGTATTGGAATGAATAGGCCAGCGTGCCGGCGTCGCCGGCGGGGACCAGTTCGATCCGTTCGGCCGGCGGCGGTTTGTCCTTTTGCCACCAATTCTCCCACGGCAGCAGAAAGGCTTCCCCCGCCGAGAGCGACATACGGTAGGGGCCGGTGCCGGGTTCGGCGGCGGCCCCGCTTTCGCGCACGACCGGGAAGTCAAAGAGCGCCGCCGCGTTCCAGACGGGGGCGTTCATCGTTATCAGGACGGTCCCGCCGGTCTGCGCCGAGACGGCGGAGACGCAGGCCAGCCGCTCGGCGTAAGGGCCGCCGGGCCGCTGCGCCTGTTTGACCGAATAGACTATGTCGGCGGCGGTCAGCGGGCTGCCGTCGTGAAACAGGACACCTTCGCGCGGCGTCACGGTAAAGTGTATGTTGTCCTCCGTCTCGAAGGCGGTGCAGAGCAGCGGCCGCGGCACAAACTGCCCGTCGGCCTCAAACAGCCCCTCGTAGCAAAGCCGCGCGGCCTCCCCGTTGTGCCGCAGCGTATCGGCGAGGGGGCGGAAGGTCTCGACCGGCGAGAAGGCGATCCCGAAGGTCAGCGCCCGGGGGGCGGGGCTGGGCAGGATGATCGGCGGCGGCGAGGGGGAGGGCGGCGGCGTGACGGTCAGGTCGGGATAGGGGTAAAAATAATCAAAACAGCCCGAAAGCAGCGGCGTCAGGCAGAGCAGGGCGGCCATCCGGCGCTTCACGTCGCCATCCCCCCCCATCCGATCAAACTGACCTGCAATCCCCGGTCCGCGCCGTGCTTTCGGTGCGACCAGTACCGTTCCGGGCCGCAGACGGTGCAGCCGGACGGCGCTTCCACGTCTAAAACGCCCGCCTCCCGCAGCAGCGCCGTATTGATCCCCGGCAGATCGACGAGATATTGATCGTCCCCGATCCGGGTGATATATTGGGGCATATCGGTCATGGCCTCCGGCACTTCGCCGCGCGTCACAAAACAGTTTTGGCAGATACACGGCCCGATCGCCGCCCGTATCTCCCGCGCCCCAAACTCGTCCCGCATGACCCGGACCGTCTTGTCCGCGATATGCAGCGCCGTGCCGCGCCAGCCCGCGTGGACGGCGGCGGTCACGCCCGCCGCCTCGTCCCACAGCAGGACCGGGACGCAATCGGCGGTTTTCACGCCGATGAAAAGCCCCGGCTGGTCGGTGACGACGGCGTCGCCCTCCGGCTGGTCCGCGATCAGCGCGTCCAGCCCGGGGTAAACGTAGGGCCTGCGCAGCCGGACGACGGTATCGCCGTGCCGCTGTAACAGCGTGAACAGCGGGGAATACCCCAGTTCCGCGAGCGCGCAAAAACGCTCCCTCGGACCGGCGGGGAGTTTCCCGGAGAAATGGGTGATTACTTTTCCGCCCATTGCCCCGTCGCCGAGCATGTCAGAAACGCCGACACGAACCCGTCCAGCCTGCCGTCCATCACGGCGCCGATGTTGCCGTCCTCGAACCCTGTCCGGTGGTCTTTGGCCAGCGTGTACGGCATGAAGACATACGAGCGGATCTGGCTGCCCCACTCGATGGCCCGCTGGACGCCCTTGATGCCGGCCAGCTCATTCTCAAACGCTTCCTCTTTTTGTTTTAACAGCCTCGCCCGCAGCATACGCATCGCCACCTCGCGGTTCTGGTGCTGGCTGCGCTCGTTCTGGCAGGCCACCACGATGCCGGAAGGGACGTGCTGGATCCGTATGGCGCTTTCGGTCTTGTTGACGTGCTGTCCGCCCGCGCCGCCGGAGCGGTAGGTGTCGATCTTCAAATCCTCGTCCCGTATCTCGATCTCGCCGTCCAGTTCCATATCGGGCTGCACCTCCACGGCGGCAAACGAGGTGTGCCGCCGCCCCGAAGCGTCGAACGGGGAGATGCGCACCAGGCGGTGGACGCCGTGTTCGCCTTTTAAGAATCCGTAGGCGTTCTCGCCCTCGATTAAAATCTCCGCGCTTTTCAGCCCCGCCTCGTCGCCGTCGAGGAAATCCAGCGTCTTGCAGGCAAACCCGTGCCGTTCGGCCCAGCGGGTATACATCCGGGTCAGCATCTGCACCCAGTCCTGCGCCTCGGTGCCGCCCGCCCCGGCGTGCAGCGATATGATCGCCGCCGAGTTGTCATACCGCCCGGTCAGCAGGGTGGAGAGCCGCTCCGACGCGATCTTCTCCTCCAACGCGCCGTAACCCTGCCCGACCTCGTCCAGCAGGGAGCCGTCGCCCTCCTCCAGCGCCATTTCGCAGAGGGTAATCAGGTCGTCGCGGGCGTCGCACAGCGCCTTGTGCCGCCCGACGGTGTTTTCCAGCCGCCGGATGGTTTTCTGCGCCGCCCGCGAGCGCTCAAGGTCGTTCCAGTACCCGTCCTCCATCGTCTCGGCGTTCAGCTTTGCCAGTTCCTCCCGCGCGGCGGCCAGCCCCAGTCCCCGTTCCAGTTCCTCCAGACGGGGGCCGAGGGCGGCCAGCTTCTGTTTATATTCCTCAAACTCTATCAAACACCAACACCCCTTACCAGTATACCCGAACACGGAATTGTTGTAAAGCGGGCCGCCTCGCAGGAAACGGTCTTTATTTGTGACGGAGGTAGTATTGCAGAATTTCCTTGTCTCTCAGAACAATAAATTTCGAAAAATAAACGTCTTCGTATTGGGAGGGAGCCAATTTTTCGTAACAATCCGTTATCAGCCTAAGCGCTTCTTTTTCGTCTGCCCATATCAGCTTGGCCCCTTCGTCTTTTTCCTTGCTTGTCAAATGCAGGCGGTTGGTGTTTTTCCGTACTTTGCCCACAAAAAGATAGGAAATTTGCTTGAAATTGCCCTGGGATTTATGCTCTTCAATGGTTCCCAATTCGTTCGTTATCTCCGCTTCACAGCCTGTCTCTTCCATAACCTCTCTGATAAAAGCGGCTCTGGGATCTTCGCCGTCCTCCAGGCCGCCGCCCGGCAATTTATATTCATGTTTAACCGCCTTGTTCAGTAAGGCGATATGCCCCTCGTGATTGATAACGATCCCCCTTGCGCCTTTTCGAATGCCGGGCCGGTCAAAAGGGATTTCTTCCAACCCTAAGTCTGAATCGGTGATTATTTTAATGCAGCGCATTTCATGATTCCTCCGTTTCCGGTATCTCCCTGTCCGGCCTCTTTTCGCCAGTTTTATTGTACCGCTTATACGGATGATTATCAAGAGTGTGTTTCGTTCTATTGTAAAGGTTGGTAAATTACGATATACTATAGGGTATACTTCAATGACCGGAGGACAGACCATGCCGATACTTTCCAAAATCTTCGGGACCCATTCTTCCCGCGAGTTGAAACGCGTCGAGCCGCTGGCGGCGGAGGTTGAGCGGCTGGAGCCGGACTTTCAAAAACTGACCGACGCGCAGCTGCGGGCCAAGACCGGCGAGTTCAGGCGGCGCCTCGAAGACGGCGAGACGCCGGACGACGTCCTGCCCGAGGCGTTTGCCGCCATACGGGAGGCGGGCGTGCGCGTGCTGGGGCAGCGGATGTACCATGTACAGCTGATCGGCGGTATCGTACTCCATCAGGGGCGGATCGCCGAGATGAAAACCGGCGAGGGCAAGACGCTGACCGCCATCCTGCCCTGTTACCTTAACGGCCTGACCGGAAACGGCGTCCATGTGGTGACTGTCAACAGCTATCTGGCCAAATACCAGAGCGACCGGGAAGGGAAAATCCTCCGCTTCATGGGCGTCTCGGTCGGGCTGGTGGTCCACGGCATGACCAGCGAGGAGCGCCGCGCGGCGTATAACTGCGACGTCACCTACGGCACCAACAACGAATTCGGGTTCGACTATCTGCGCGACAACATGGCTATCTACAAAGAGGACATGGTGCAGCGCGGGCATATCTTCGCCATCGTCGACGAGGTGGACTCCATCTTAATCGACGAAGCGCGGACGCCGCTGATTATCTCGGGGCAGGGGGATAAATCCACCGACCTCTATACCAAAGCCGACGCGTTCGCCGCCAAGCTGCGGATGCACAAAGTGGTGCAAGTGGACGCCAAGCAGGAGGAAGGCGAGGAGATCGACGCCGACTATATCGTCGATGAAAAGGCCAAAACCGCCACCCTGACCCGGCACGGCGTCGCCAAGGCGGAGCAGTTTTTCAGCGTGGAGAACATCACCGACGCGGAGAACACCACGCTGTACCACCATATAACGCAGGCGCTCCACGCCCGGGGCGTGAAGAAGAAGGATACCGACTACGTGGTCAAAGACGGCCAAGTCGTCATCGTCGATGAGTTTACCGGGCGTTTGATGATCGGGCGGCGCTATTCCGACGGGCTGCACCAGGCCATCGAGGCCAAAGAGAAGGTCAAGGTCGAGCGGGAGAGCAAGACGCTGGCCACCATCACCTTCCAAAATTACTTCCGCATGTACGGCAAGCTGTCCGGCATGACCGGAACGGCGCTGACCGAGGAAGAGGAGTTCCGCCATATCTACAAACTCGACATCATCGAGATTCCCACCAACAAGCCGATGATCCGCCTTGACCACCCCGACGCCGTCTACCGCACCGAGATGGGCAAATACCGCGCCGTCATCGCCCAGGCGAAGGAATGCCACGAAAGACAGCAGCCGGTGCTGGTCGGCACCGTTTCGATCGAGAAGAGCGAGCTTCTAAGCGCCCTGCTGAAAAAAGAGGGGATCCCGCACAATGTCCTCAACGCCAAGCACCATGAGAAGGAGGCGGAGATCGTCGCGCAGGCGGGCCATCTGGGCGCGGTCACCATCGCCACCAACATGGCCGGGCGCGGCACCGACATCATGCTGGGCGGCAACGCCGAGTTTCTGGCCCGCGCCGCCCTCCGGAAGGCCGGCGTCCCGGAGGAGATCATTCTGGAAGCGGTCGGCCACGGCGAGACGGACAACGGGGAGATCGTCAAGGCCCGCGGGGATTATCAGGCGTCGCTGCGGCAATACCGGGAGGAAATCGCCGCCGAATCGGACAAAGTCCGCGCCGCCGGGGGCCTCTTTATCATCGGCACCGAGCGGCACGAGGCGCGGCGGATCGACAACCAGTTGCGCGGCCGTTCGGGGCGTCAGGGCGACCCCGGCTGCTCCCGCTTTTTCATCTCGATGGAGGACGACCTGCTGCGGCTGTTTGGAACGGGCCGCCTGACCGGCCTGCTCGACACGCTGGGGATGGACGATCAAACGCCGATCGAGCACAAGATACTATCGAACGCTATAGAAAGCGCGCAGAAGCGGATGGAGTCGCGCAACTTCCAGTCGAGAAAGCATGTGCTGGAATACGATGACGTGATGAACGTACAGCGCAACGTCATCTACGGGCAGCGCCGGCGGGTGCTGGACGGCGAGAGCATACAGGAACACGTCCAGACGATGATCGACGGCTTTCTGGCCGACGCGGTCAGCCGCGTGACCGGGGAGCAGCGGTATATAGACCCCGATCAGATGGCCGAGATCGCCGCCTCGCTGGAGAACCTCATCTTCCCGCCCAGCGGCGGGCGGATGACAAGGGAAGAGCTGGAAGGCGTGTCGCCGGACGACGTGACCGGGAAATTGCAGCGCGCCGCCCGGGAATTATACGCCGCGAAGCAGAAAACCTACGGCGAGACGGTCATGCGCGAGGTCGAGCGGGTGGCGCTGCTGCGCACGGTCGATACCCAATGGATGGACCACATCGACGCGATGACCGAACTGCGGCAGGGCATCTCTCTGCGGGCTTACGCGCAGAACGACCCGGTCGTGGCCTACAAGAGCGAAGGGTTCGGCATGTTTGAGGAGATGATCGGCCGCATCCGCGACAACACCGTGACCTATCTGCTGCGGGTGCAGATCCGGGCCGACGCGCCCAAGCGGGTGCGGGTCGCGGGAGGGACTATGGTCGAACACGCGGGCGGCGAGGAGCCGCCAAAGAAACAGCCTGTCCGCAAGACCGCCGCCGCCAAGGTGGGGCGCAACGACCCCTGCCCCTGCGGCAGCGGTAAAAAATATAAAAAATGCTGCGGGTTTGATCCCGGAGGTGAAGGGGCATGAATATAGGCGGCCCGATCGGGGTCCTGATCCATTCGTTATACGGCAGGCAAACGCCGCAGACCGGCGAAAACGGCGAGCCGGCGCCTCTGGCCGAGGGCGATACCGTCACGGCCGAGGTCGCCGAGGTGAAGCCGGACGGGCTGCTGACGCTGAAAATGCCCGGCGGGCAGCAGTTTTTGGCCGAACTGCTGGCCGACCGCCCCCTTGTGCCGGGGCAGAAAGTCGAACTGACCGTCACGGGGGTGCGCGACGGCGTCCCGGCGGTGGAGATCACCGGGGAGGGCGCCCCGTCGGCCGAAACCTTCCTTACGGCGATGAAAGCGCCGAAGACCGAGGCCAATCTGGCGCTGGCGCGGGAAGCGCTGGTCCAGCAAGCGCCGTTTACGCCGAAGCGGTTTGCCGCGCTGGCGAGAGCCGCGGCGGCGTTTGAGGGGCTGGAGCCGGAACAGGCGGTCTTCATGGCAAAACACAACATCCCGGTCAACCGGGAGACGGCGGCGCAGTACAGGGCGGTCACGCAGCCGCAGGCGCAACTGGGGGCTTTGCTGCAAAAGCTGTTGAGTATTGTCTCGCCGGAGACGGCGGAACAAGCCGCGCAACAGCCGGCGCAGCTGTCGGCGCAGACGATACAGACGGAACAGCAGCCCGCAGCCCACGCGCAGCCGCAAGCGCCGCAAATTTCGGCGCAGCCGCAACCCTCTCCGGAGTATCAACCCACGCCGCCGCAACCGCCGGAACAGCCTGTGCAGACTGCGCAGCCCGTTGCCCAAGCGCAGCCGCAAGCGCCGCAAATCACGGCGCGGCCGCAACCCTCTCCGGATTACATCCCGCAACCCACGCGGCAGCAACCGCCGGAACAGCCTGTGCAGACTGCGCCCACAGCGCCGCAGACGATACAGATACAGGCGGAACAGCAGCCCGCGCAGCCCGCTGCCCAAGCGCAGCCGCAAGCGCCGCAAATTCCGGCGCGGCCGCAACCCTCTCCGGATTACATCCCGCAACCCACGCGGCAGCAACCGCCGGAACAGCCTGTGCAGACTGCGTCCACAGCGCCGCAGACGATACAGATACAGGCGGAACAGCAGCCCGCGCAACCCGCGCCGCAACCTCTCCTCCCTTCGTCCCCCGCTCCGCCGCCGCCCGCCGCCCCATCCCCGTCTCTCGCCCCAACGTCTCCGCCGTCCCCGCTCCCGGAGTCTGTACCGCCGCCGCAAGCTGAGGCGGCGCGTCAAACCGTGCCGGCGGAACCCGCTCCGCCGCCGGCGGAGGCGTCGTCTGCCGCGCTGACTCAGCGCCCCGCGACGCACCAAAAGACAACCCCCCCGCCATCCCCAACGTCCTCTCCGCCCCCAACGTCCCCGTCTTCCCCCCCGCCCATCCGGGAACTGCTGGAAGCCCTCTTCGCCAAAGTCTCCCCCACCCGCGCCAGGGAACTCCCCAGAGAACTCGACACGCCGAAACTCACCCGCGAAATCGGCCGCCTGCTCACCCGCCTTGCCGACGCCGCCCGGGACTGGCCCGAGCCGTCCCGCACGGAACTGATCCGCACCGTCCGTGAGATCGTCGAGACCCTCCGGTTTACGGAGCAGATCAACCACTGCGCCGCGTTTGCCCAGCTTCCGGTCACGGTCAACGGGGAGCGGACGACCGCGCAACTCTATGTTTTCAACGACAGCAAGGAGCAAAAGAAGATCGACCCGCAAAACGCCACCCTGTTCGTATCGCTGAAAACGGCAAACCTCGGGACCGTCGAGGGCTTTGTCAAGGTCATCGGGACAGGGGTGGAGGCCGATTTCTCGCTCCGGACCGAAGAGGCGGCGCACGCCTTCCGCGCGGGGCTGCCGGAACTGACCGGCCTGCTGGAGGCGCGGGGTTACCGTTTGGAACGGGTGACCGCCGCCGTCGCGCGGGACGGCCCGCTGACGCCGGCGGCGGTGGAAAAGGGCCGCTCGGCGCGGGCCGAACGCTACCGGTTCAACAGAGCCGTGTAGGCGCGGAGGGGATTTCCATGGAGAAGAAAAAAATCGTCCGCGAGGCCGTGGTGCTGGAGTATGACCCTTCGCGCGGCGTGCCGCATGTGGTGGCGCAGGGCAAAGGGTATGTCGCCGAACGGATCATCGCGGCCGCGGAGGAACATAAGGTCCCCGTCCATGAGGACCCGGAACTCGCCCATATGCTGAATATGCTGCAAATCGGCGACGAGATCCCGCCGGAGTTATACCATGTGGTTGCGCAGATCCTGATCTATGTGGCGGAAACCGACCGCAATTTCGATAAAAAAGCCCTTGCCAAATGACTCGGGTTGGTGTATACTGGTCAAAATGGAAATGAGGAGGGTTCATTATGAAATCGTGGTTTAAGATCATATCCGGCCTGCTCATCTCGCTGGTGGTCGTCGGCGCGGTCACAATGCTTGCCATCAAGTATTTCGACGTGCTGGTGCGCGGCTTTGAGTCTTTGCGGGACCAGGTCGCACGCAAGAAAGCCCGTTTCTTCGGAAGCGAATGCTGCGACTATGAAGACGAGGACGACCTCGCGGAGGCCGAAGAGGTTTAGGTTTCTACGAATGGCGGACAGCCCCCCGGACGGGGGGCTGTCCGTTTGACGTCTATGACGGAAGCCCGAAGCGTTCGGCGCAATGGCTGAACGCTTTGTCTAACGGCTTCCAAAGCGCAAGGCAGAGCGCAAAGTTCCCGGCGCAGTGGACAAGATCAAACGGGATGCCGGCCAGCCATCGGGACGCCGCCATCGGGACGCCGCCGATGAAGAGGTAGGGAACGGCGTCCAGCGCGCCGAAGAACAGGCCGAACGCGCCGGACAGCGCCGCCATCAGCCAGGGAGAGTCCTGCGAACGGCAAAGCCATGTCAGCAGGGCGAGGACCGTCCAGACATACAGATAGGTGACCCACCACAGATGAAAGCCGTAGAGGATCCCCTGTAAAAATACGAAAAGATAGATGATATACAGAACCCTCCGCCGGAAGGCCCGCGTGAACAGCATGACGAGTAGCGATACCAATTCCACGTTTGGCAGAAAGGGGAAAAGCATCGCCTTCCCCACCTGTACCGCCAGCAGGACCGACGCGCAGACCGCCAGCGCGGCGATAACGCGGACCGACTGTCCGGCTTTAGAAGTCATCCCAGCCCACCGTCAGCGTGATCTCAAAGCGGTCCCCGTCCGCGACGGGGGTGTCGTCCACGCCGGTAAAGAGCATTTCGCCGCCCTTGGTGAAGCGCCACCATTCCAGGAGGCCATCGTCGGCGGCCCGCCCGTCAACGGTTTTGACCATCAGCCCGAACGCGGTCTCTTCACCCTCAATAAGATTTTGCTCTTCCAGAGCCTGGCGTAAGTAGAGCGCGTCTGTGCGGAAGTTCAGCGTTCTGACGGTCTCGCCGCCGACAATGACGTCGACGCGGAGCGCCTTTTCGCCCTCGGCGGAGTTATGCTTTCTTGCCAGCAGATAGGTCGTTGTGAATACCGCGATAAGGGCCATCAGCGCTGTGAGGGCCATGACGAGGGTTCTTGTTTGCTTTTTCATGAATAAATCCTCCTTGTCCACAGGACAGGAGGATTTTCATCGCTAAAGCAAAACCGGGGGACGTCCGTCCCGGCAAGCCACAAACCCCATTAACCTGTGAAGTTTTGTGGAATCATACCGGTAGGTCTTCCGGCTGAGACGGTTCCGCGGTCGCGGCAACGTCATCACGGCAGCAGGACTGCTTGGGATTCGCGCCCAATTTCCCTCATCCGCATAGCGTCCGCCATGCGCACGGTATGTCCCAGTATTCGATTTTGCCCAGTATAGCATGGGGATGGGGGATTGTCAAGCGGCGGGGCCGGTTGACGCACGGCGTTACGGTCAAGGATTATTTTTTCGCTTTATGGCTCCCGGCCTTGTGCCGGCCCCGCGCGGCGTGTATAATGGTGCTACCAAATAATTTTGCGGGAGTGACGTGCTGATGGAGACTACCCTTCTCAACGGCGGATGGGAGTTCGCGCCGGAGGGCCTGGAGACGTTTGCGGCGGTGGAATTGCCCCACGACTGGCTGATCTATGACACAAACAACCTCTACAAAAGCGGCGTCGGCCGCTACCGCCGCCGGCTGGACGCCGGCTCCCTGCAAGAGGGGCGGCGCGTCTTTCTGCGCTTTGACGGCGTGTATATGGACAGCACGCTGTATGTCAACGGGCAGAAGGCCGGCGAATGGAAATACGGCTACACCGCGTTTGAGTTTGACATAACCGGCTATCTATCGTACGATAACGAGAATACGCTTCTGCTGGAGGTCTGTTACCGGTCCCCCAACTCCCGCTGGTACAGCGGGGCGGGGATTTACCGCGACGTGACGCTGAAGGTCAAGAACGCCTGCCGGTTTGTCTCGGACGGCATCTACATCACCACAGCCAAGAAGGACGGGCGCTGGGAGTATACCGCGCGGGCGGAGGCCGAAACCGGCGGCCGCCCCTATGAGACGCGGCACACGCTGCTCGATGACGCCGGAGAGCGGAAGACTTGGGACGTCGAACACCCGCATTTATACACGCTGCGGTCCGAACTGATCGTGGACGGCGAAGTCGCCGATACGGAGGATACCCGCTTCGGGTTCCGCGAGACCGCCTTTGACCCGGACAAGGGGTTTTTCCTCAACGGGCGGCATTTGAAGCTGAACGGCGTCTGTATGCACCACGACCTCGGGGCGCTGGGCGCGGCGGCGGACAAAGACGCGATACGCCGCCAGTTTACCCTGTTAAAGAGCATGGGGGTCAACGCCATCCGCACCTCGCACAACCCGCCGGCCAAGGTGTTTATGGAACTGACCGACGAGATGGGTTTTCTGGTCATGAGCGAGCTGACCGATATGTGGGAGAAGCCGAAGACCGAATATGACTACGCGCGGTTTTTCAACGAGTGGGTGGAACGGGACGCGGCCTCCTGGATCCGGCGCGACCGGAACTGCCCGTCGGTGATTATGTGGAGCGTCGGCAACGAGATTTACGACACCCACGCCGACGCGGAGCGGGGCGGCGAGTTGCTGCGTATGCTGATGGATTTGGTCAAACGGCACGATCCGGACGGCCACGCGCCGGCGACGCTCTGCTCCAACTATATGCCGTGGGAGAACACACAGAAGTGCGCCGACATCATCAAACTGATCGGCTACAACTACGCCGAGGAACTGTATGAGGCGCACCACGCCGCCCACCCCGGCTGGCTGATCTACGGCGGCGAGACGGCGTCCCACGTCCAGAGCCGGGGGGTTTACCGCTTCCCGCTCCGGCAGACGATTTTGGCCGACGACGACCTGCAATGCTCGGTGCTGGGCAACTGCACCACAAGCTGGGGCGGCGAAAGCCCCGAGTGGTGTGCCATGACCGACCTCAGCGCGCCCTTTTCGCTGGGGCAGTTTATCTGGACGGGGCAGGACTACATCGGCGAGCCGACGCCGTATCACACCAAAAACTCCTACTTCGGGCAGATCGACACGGCGGGGTTCTTCAAGGACTCCTACCATGTCTACAAAGCCGCGTGGACGGCCGAGCCGATGATCCATCTCTTCCCCCATTGGGACCACTCGCCGGGGCAGATGATCGACGTCCGCGCCGCCACCAACGCCCACAGCGCGGAACTCTTCCTAAACGGGCAGTCTTTGGGGGCGGTGACGCTGGAGAACCGCTTTATCGCCGACTGGCGCGTCCCCTATCAGCCGGGGGAACTGCGGGCGGCGGCGTATGACCGGGACGGGACGGTGATCGCGGAGACGGTCCGCCGCTCGTTCGGCGATACGGCGGGGCTGGAATTGCGGACCGACGTATACGGCGCGCTGTATTTTGTCTCGGTCACCGCCGTGGACGCGGACGGCAGCGAAGTGTCCAACGCCGGCAACCGCGTGCGGGTCGCCGTTGAAAACGGCACGCTGCTGGGAATGGACAACGGCGACTCGACCGACTACGACCAATACAAAACCGACAGCCGCCGGCTTTTCAACGGCAAACTGCTGGCCATCGTCCGGCGCGGCGGCGAAGGGGAGCCGCGCGTGACGGCGGCCCTTGACGAGTCCGACGTTCCAATACGGAAGATCGAACTCACGGTGGATGGCTTCACCGTCACGGCCAAGCCCTTTCCCGCCAACGCCACCTGTCATGAACTGTCTTGGCGGCTGACCGACGCGGCCGGGATCGACAGCCCGCTGGGCGAATTGGCCGTATCGGAAGACGGCCTTACCGCGGTCATCAAGCCCAAAGGCGACGGGGAGGTCTGGGTCCGCTGCGCCGCCCGCAACGGGCGCGAGCATATCTCTCTGATTTCCCAGACGTCGCTGGAATTTACCGGGATCGGCAAGCCGTTCCTCGACCCGTATGCCTTTGTGGCCGGCGGCCTGACCAACAGCAGCAACGTCAAGCTGACCAACGGCAACGAGCGCGGCGTGGTGTCCGGACGGGACGGCGAGAGCCATATCGGGTTCGCCGGCCTGGACTTCGGCGGCTACGGCTCGGACGAACTGACCGTGCCGCTCTTCCCGTTAAGCCCCGAACCATTTACCTTCGATATATGGGAAGGGATGCCCGGCGGCGACGGCGCGGAACTGCTGACGACGGTCCTTTACGACAAGGGTTCGGTCTGGAACACCTATCAGGACGTGAACTGCAAACTCCCCCGGCGGCTGCGCGGCGTGACGACGCTCTGCTTCGTCTTGCGGCAGAAAACGCATGTAAAGGGGTTTGTGTTTACACGGTATCAAAAAGCGTTTATGAAGCTGAACGCGGCGGAAAACGACGGGATTAACGGCGATATGTTCACCGTCCGCGGCGGCGCGGTCGAGGGGATCGGCAACAACGTGAGCATCGCCTTTAAGGATATGGATTTCGGCGAGGGAGGCGCGGGCAGCGTCACGCTCTGCACACGCTCGAAGCGTCCGGCCAATTCCGTGCAGATACTGCTGGGCGAACAGCGGGAGATGCTGGAGGTGACGGGCGCGGCGCGGTATACCGAATCTACCCATCGCTTGAAAGAACGCGTCTGCGGAAAACAGACGGTTTCGTTGGTCTTTCTGCCCGGCAGCGAGATTGACCTGCAATGGATACAGTTCGGGAAATAACGGTCAGCCTTTCAGCCCCTTTTTCCTATAGGCAATTACGAACAAGACCGTGAATACAGCGATATTCGCGGCAATGACCAGTAACGGCTTGAGCAGTCCGGCGGAAAAATCGTTTACGATTATGTTTATCTGCTGTGTATAGAGAACCCCCGCGAATTTTTCAACCGTTTCATTAAACCCCGCGATCATGGGGGTGAAACCGACGATTACCGCAACGGGCATACTCAGCGACGCGGCGGCTTGCTGGTTTCCGGCAAGGATGCCGAATACCATACCCAAAATGATCGAAGCCGCCAAACCCGTTGCCATGATTGTCAAAAATTTCAAGGCTTCCTCGCCTGAAAATCCGCCTATCAGATTGAAAATAACCGATGCAGCCGCCCCCGCAAGCAGATAAAACCCGCCGGTACCAAGCAGATACTGATGCGGCTTAACGCCCGCGATGATAAGAAACCGCAGGCTTTTGCCCGCAATGTCTTCCGCGACAACCGCCGACGCGGACGTAATCAATCCCATTCCGGCGAAAATGGACGCCATCATGGTTACGAACATATTCCCTGAAAAGTATTCATTCTCCGGTATCGTCACAAATACAGTCATGATAAGCGCCACAGCCGGGAAAACGATAAACATAACCAAGACCGCGGGATTTTTAATCATATCTTTGGCTTGTTTGGTAAAAATCGCTTTCATGCTTCTCATTCCAATTCCACCCCTGTCAGTTTAATGAACACCGCTTCCAAATCGGGCACAGTTTTGAAGGCGCTGTGGCGTTCGCATATTTCAGCAGGCACGCCGTACTCGACGATTACCCCCCTGTGCAAAAGCGCGGCGTGGCCGCAGAGCTTTACGGCTTCGTCCATATTGTGGGTGGTCAGAAATACTGTCGCGCCGTTCTCGCGCAAGCGATGTATCAGTTTATGGATACCTCTCGCCGTGCCGGGGTCTAGGCCGCTGGTCGGCTCGTCGAGAAAGAGTACCTTCGGCTCGTGCAGAATCGCCCGCGCCAGCGCCAGCCGCTGCCGCATCCCTCTCGACAGTTTCCCAACGGGCTTTTTCGCCGCGTCCTCCAGCCCGACGCTTTGCAAAACCTCCATCGGCCGGGCGCGCGGTATGCCGTAGATCTCCGCGAACACATTCAGGTTTTCGAGACAGGTCAGACGGACATACAGGCCGTCCTCGTCCAGCATCAGCCCGGTCTCAAACGGCGTGACGCCGATGCCGTGGCTGCCGCCGTCGGCTTCCAGTTGGTTTGTCAGGATGTTGATAATCGTCGTCTTGCCCGCGCCGGACGGGCCGAGCAACCCGAAAATCTCCCGTTCCCGCGCCTCAAAGGTGACGCCGGACAGGACGGTGTTCCCGCCGAAGCGCTTGACGACGCCGTTCATCTTAATCATCGGCCTTCCCTCTTTCCTTTTTGTAGTCCGACAACTGCCGGCCGTATCTTCTGTCCTCCAGCTTTGTTTTGAGCAGCATGAAAAAGATGCTGACCGTCATCGAGGCGCCAAACGAGATCAGAAAGCTGATCCAGGCCAGCCGGTCGCCGGTCGGGAACCATTGAAACGCCGCGGAGAAGGCAACCGCGACAGCAAAGGTTATCACGCCGATCAGCGTATACCGCCACAACAGCATCATCTGCTTGAACGCAAGGAAAAACAGATGGTTGACGCCGGTCACCGTTAAGGCAAAGAGGAAGATTTGCAGGATCGAGGGATAGGATAAACCCGCGCTGCCCAGACTCATGAAGCCCGTCATAACTTCTACGGTATCGCCCATGAACCGCCCGATGACAGACACGAAGATGACGCAAACGGCAAAATTGACCATCACCTGGGTCGCGAACCTGATAGGCGAACTCTTTCTCATTCCCCGTCCCTCCTGTTTAACTTGTCCTTTACATACGACGCGTACTGCCTGGAGACGATCAGCTTCTCGTCGTTTTCCATCCGGACGATCAGCCGGCCGTCGATATCGGACCGCAGCGACTTGATCTTGTTGAAATTGATGATGCTGGATTTGCCGGCCCGGAAAAAATCGCTCGCGGAAAGCCGCTGCTCCAACTCATAGAGCCGCAGCGGGCTTTCGTATATGTCCGATTGGGTGTATAGGAAGGTTTTCTTATCCGTCGTGTCGATATACAGGACCTGCGCGGCGTCGAGGATGTAGGTCTGCCGGCCCTTTACGCCGGTCAGCTTTAAGTCCAGCGCCCGCAGCGACGCGATCACCTTTTCCAACTCGTCGCTCATCTGCCCGCAGCAAACGGTGATCTCCGTTTCTTTATAACGCCCGTCAATATCGATATGGATTTTCAACCGGCAGCCCTCCCGACAGTTGTATTATAGAGCCGCCTCCGCGGGATTTCAAGCGCTTTTTCCTATGCTGCCGAAAACCGCGCCTAAGTTTCGCCTGAGGCCGGTAAGCGCCCTAAAAACGCCCCGCGCCGTATCCGGCGCGGGGCGTATCCGGCTGCTTTACCGTATCCGTTTTGGCCTGAGCAGGCGGCGCAGCAGCACTCCCGCGCCGATCATCAACAGGCCAAGGGGCAGCAGGTAGTAGTAGAGGGGGGTGCCGCCGGTTTTCGGCATATCCCAGTCGCCGAGCGCCACATCCTCGTCAAAGATCCAAAGTTCCTCGTCTTCGTTCCAAAGCCATATGCCAAGCGGCACGCCGCCTTCGTCCATCTCGACATAGCATTCGTGTTCGCCGTCCCAAGCGATCGTATGGGCGGGATCGACCTCGATCCACGCGTCCGTTCTCCCGTCATGATACCATCTGTGAAGCGGCACGCCGTCTTCATCCATCTCGATATAACTGCCGTCCTCCGTTGGCGTCACGGTATGGATGGGGGGAACGGGAGGATCAGTTTCGGGGCCGGGCGTCGCCGGAGGCGGCCCGGACGGCTCAGGAGGTTCCGGCGATTCCGGCGGCTCAGGAGGTTCGGAAGGACCGGGGGGTTCGGTTGGGACCGGCGGCTCCGTGGGTTCGGGGGATTCCGCCGGTTCCGGCGGCTCTGTGGGTTCCGGAGAGGCTACCGGGTCCTCGGGGTCCGGGAGGACGGGGGCCGGCGGGGTTGGTGTAGACGGCGGTGGCGATGGGTCAGGGTCCGGATCAGGGTCAGGGTCTGGGTCCGGATCGGGGTCTGGATCAGGGTCTGGGTCCGGGTCAGGGTCGGGGTCGGGATCGGGGTCTGGATCGGGGTCTGGATCGGGGTCTGGATCAGGGTCTGGATCGGGGTCCGGGTCTGGGTCTGGATCAGGGTCTGGATCGGGGTCCGGGTCTGGGTCTGGATCGGGGTCCGGGTCTGGGTCGAGGTATTGGTTTACAAATATCAGCGATTCCTCGCCGGAGAGATATTCTATATCGGCGGCATCTCCCTCCACGGTGACTTTGATGATAAACCGGCTCTTGTCATAGATCCAGCCGCCGGCGGGCTCCTCCGCCTCTTCGGTAAGCATAAAGTAATAGGTTCCGCCGTCTTCCAGGTTTTTGACGGTAAAGCTGTAAACGCCCTCGGGGACATTGGACAGCACGTCGCTGTAGCCGTTTGTCTTGATCTCGCCGCCCGGGGTCAGTTCGGTCAGGTTGAAGGTAAACAGCTTGACGCCGCTCGGATGGCCGGCGACTTGCTTGGTAAACCCGATTCTGGCGACGGTGTTTTTCTCCTCATAGTTATTCTTTACAACCACCGCCGGGTTCCCCTTGTTGGTGACCGCAACGCTGTTCCCCGCCGGATAGATATACTCGGTCGTGTAGTTAAACCCCTCGTCCTCAAAGACCACGCACACGGTTCCGGCCGGAATCTCTTGCAGGACGGCCGGGCTGTTGACGGAAAACTCGATCACGGTCCCCGTCCCGTTCGCGCCGGTGTAGGTATAGGTCCGGCCCACCGCGTCGAAGGTCAGGTATTTGCCGGTGACGGCGTCCTGCACTTTGGCGGGGAAGAGCGTGTCGTCGCCGATCCCCTCCCAGTCCAGGTGGTGAAGGTCGGCAAACTCTTTTTTTACCGTCAGGCCGCCTTTGCCGCGGGGATAAGTGTTGGTGATCGTGGCGGTCCAGTTTTCCGTCTCGAACCGGCCTTCATCCTCATGCGTGAAGGTAAACTCTTCCGATCCGTCGTACACGATCACCGGACTGCCCTCGGCGGGCGGAATCTCTTCGACCCGGTACCATATCGGCGCGTCGTCCCACACCCACAGGTTTTCCACAATGGCGGACTGCACGGCGCTGAACGGCACCCTGTCCAGGATAACGCCGTCCTCCACCATCTCCGCGATCACCGCCGGGTCGCTGATGTGCCGCCATCCCTCTTTGCTGAGCTGGCCCTCGTTGCCCACGCAGACAAACCTGTTGGTCGTCCCCACCCGTTCAAACATCAGCCGCGACTGCGACGGGTCGGCGTTTTCGTCGAAGACGGCCGCGTAGAACGGCGCCGAGGCGGTCACCCAATCGCCGGAGTAGCCCGCGAGATTCTTCTCGATAATCAGATAGCCCTCGCCGTGGTTGTATACGTTGGTTATATGGACGGTATTTGTGCTGTTTTCGAGCAGCGTCTCGTTGTTTCCCTCGTATTCCGCCCAGTAATACATCCCGTCCGCCTCGGCCGGCGCCGGGTCGTAGTTCTCGAAGATTTCCACGATCTCATATGCGCGGCCGGCCCAGAGGTTGGTCAGTTTCGCAAAGCCGGAGAGATCGGCGGTGACGGGGATCTTGTCGATGATTTTACCGGCTTTCAGCAGCGCTTTGATCCCTTCGGCGTCTAAACCGGTCCACCCCTCCACGCTGAGCGCCGTGCTGTTGCCGACGCACCAGTAACTCCCGTCGGCAATCGGAGCGGGATAGAACAGCAGGGTATGCCCGTCGTCGCCGAGATCCTTCACCTGCACCCAGAAAACCGTCGCGTCGCTAACGCCCCATTCCTTGTAGGTATCGCCCAGAACGCCCTTCAGCGCTTTTCGTATGACAAGGCTTCCGACCGGGGGCAGGATCCTGACGCCGCAATCGTCCTCGTTGTTGTCATAGCGGATCTCCGTCTCTCTGACCGTCACCGAGGCGGTGTTTATGATCTCGTCCCCGTCGTCCGCGGCGGCTCTGCATGTGACCTTGACCGCGGTTTCCTGTTTGGCCGCCAGATCGCCCAGCGGGACGGTCAGCGTTTTGGACGTATCGTCATAGACAAACCCCGGCCGGTCGCAGCCGATGAACGCCAACCCGTCCGGGATCACGTCGGTCACTTCCGCGCCGGTGACGCTGACCGCCGAGTTGTTTTTGACGTTCAGAGTGTAGACCACCGTATCCCCGACGTTGTATATATGCTTATCGGAGGTCTTTTGAATCTCCACGTCGCAGGCGGTGATCTCGATCCCGATCTTGATCGCTTCCAGATAGGAGACGCCGGTGTTGATCGCGTAGGAGTTGTACGCGACTTCCTCCGCGTGGCTGCCATCCGGCATTTTGACCGGCAGGATCACCTCTATCCGTTCGTCGGTCTCCACCGTCCCGTCTTCTTTCAGCACGATCTTAAACGCCCGCGCGTCGGCCCATACGGCGCTTGGCGTCCAGACCGCGCCGGCGTCATACTTCTCAATGCCGTCCCACGGGTCGCCGGCCGGGTCGGGATCGTCCGTGGCGTAAAAGACTTCAAACCGGTCGTCGTCAATAACGATCGGGCCGGTCAGCCTGACGCCGAACTCCGATCCCCTCGGCACATACACGCCGGCGCGGTCGGCCACCAGCGCCTTGTCTCCAGGATACGGCAGAACGTCGAATACCGTCAGCGACGTCAAAGGGTTGGCCGAATAGTTGATGATGGTCAGCTTAAACGACGACGTGTCGTCGTCCGGCTCGGAATACCCCCTCGCCGGCGCGTACAGGTAGGTGCTGTTGTAGCTTCCTTTCACGCCTTTTGACGCCACGACCCCGGTGGGGGGCCGGTAGTTGAGGACCAGATCGCACGTTAAGAACCTCTCGCCGGTCAAGCCGTTGTTGTTGACGTCGGGGAGCCGGGGGTCGTCGCCGTCTGTATACGGGACATAGCCCTTATAGGCGCCCGAAGCGCTCTGGTTGTTTGTTGTCGGGATGATCTTCGTATACTCGGGCCAGTGGAAATAGCCGTAGAGGGTGTTGGGGCCTTTCTCGCAGGTTTCCAAAACCCTGATCTTGTAGCTGTAATACGCCGTGTAGTCGCCTTTGAACCACGATATGTCCACATCGTCCTTTAAGTCCCAGATCAGCGCGGTCATGCCAGTGCCTCTGTAGTCGTAGACGACGGCCGGCTCTTTGTTGACAAAGTGCGCGTTCAGCGTCTGGCCGTTTAGGTTGGTAAAGGTCACCGACCCCGGGATATACTCTATCCCTTGGGGCAGCAGGTCGATGATCTGGGCGCCGTTGAAATCGATGGCGTCGTCCGGATCGAAATCATAGAAGCGGAACCTGTTGGAAATCGTGATCTCATTGCCGGCGAAGGTTTCGCTTCCGGTCGCCGTCTTCATCCCCCTGAACTTGGGCTGATAGGGGATGACGTCCTGGAACGCGTCTTTCGAACCGAGCGCCGTATTCACGGCTTCGCTGAGCCAGCGGAAAGAAAAGGCGGTCTTGTTTTCGAAAACGGTCGTGTCGTCTTTTGGCACCTTCTCCGCTTCGCCGTCCCTGATGACCGTCCCCGCGTCGAGATAGACGGTGCTGTTCGGGGCCAGTTCATCGATATGCAGCCTCAGCCCGTCGATCACAACGCCTTCCGGCAAAAAGACAAAGTCGGTATACAGGCAGCCGGCGTGTTCCGAACCCTTGATAAACGCGGCCCTGCCGCCCAGCTGCGCGTCGGGGCGCAAACGGTTTGTAAAGTCGTCCTCTTCGGTAAGGGTCATATAGGGGGTCCAGCCGGATTCCCCCGCCACCCTGTATTCCACCGTGACGCCGCCGGCAAAGGCGTCCGCTTTGGCGCTGACGGCAAAGCCGAAAAACCGCAGGCGCGGGTCCAGGCGGTCGTCGGAGATCATGACGTTCGGCATCGGGGTGATCTTCATCGAGTTATGGAAGGAGTTGGTAAACCAGTAGTCTCCCCCGATTTCCTCATCCGTCGCGAGCCTGGCCGCGTGTCCCGCCGCCGCCGACAGCTTGTCGCCCTTTTCGGTTTTGACCGGGGCCTTGTTGTAGATCTCCCCGGGTTTCTCCTGCCCGGCCAGCTGCACCGTCGCCTTTACGTCGTATGTATAGTCCTCCGGCGCCGGGTCGTCATACTTGGGGTCCTTGACATAATAGGTATACTTCGCCGTGTTTGTATAGTCCGGCCCCACTTTGCCGTTTGGAAAGCGCAGTTTCAGATCGACCGAAGCCTCCGGCCCCGTATACTTGACGGTGCCGTCCCCCTGATCCTCCCAGCCGGAGACGTTATCCGCCGGGTCGAACACCGCGCCGGGGGGGAGCGTGTCCACGATCTCAATGTGACCGACGGTCCGGGAGCCTTGGACGCCAACCGTGTTGTTGTTAAAGGTAAAGGTCACCGGATAGGTCGCGTCCGGACCGATCACGCCGGTTCCGTTGTCGTCCCCTCCGTAGACCAGAAAACGGTTGGTCCCGTCGGCCGGTTTGGGCAGCGGTTCTATGTAGTTGGCCGCCGTGACGGTTTTGCCCGGCGTCCGCAAGTCATATTTCCACCGGATCACGGTGGAATCGCTGTCTCTGACAGGTTCGCCGTCTATCTCGCCGGAGAGCGTGACCTCTAAGTTCAGCGGGTAATTCAGCGGCGTGGAATCCTTCGGCATCGTGATGTAACAGGGAATCATAAACTCGCTTCCGCCGCGGAGGTCGGTCAGCGTCCAGGTGACCGTCTGCGCCGCGCTGTCCACCAGTTTGGGATCTTGGGTAAACTGGGCAAGCGCGTCGCTCGCGTTGATGGCGGGTTTGCCCGCTATGCCGTCGGTCTTGTAGGTCAGCGTCAGCGTCGGGTTTGCGAGAATGTCCGAGATATTCAGCCCGGAGAGGGAGACGTAAATCTTAAAGTAGGCGTCGTCCCCGACATAGTAGATCTCGGCGCCGTTGTCGTCCCGGCTGATCTCCACGCCGAAACGCGTCTCTTCCGCGGTGGTTGAGATCGGAAAGATCCCTATAGACGCCAGTATGGCCGCGCAAAGCAGCAGGGAAACCGCCTTTGCCCTGCCGCTCTTCCTTTGCAGCCGCTTGTTCCTTTTCCCCATGACAGCCACCCCTTACATAATACATTGCAGCGGGTTTCATGCCTTCTCAAAAACGGCAGATTATCCCGACGGTATTATACCATGCGGAAAGGCGGAAAGCAAGCAAAAGAATCTTCCACGGCGCGCCGTCAGCCGTCAGCCGCACATGCCGTTCTGCTCCATATAGCTGTACAGTTTCTGCCCGTGTTCCTGCTCTTCCTTCTGCATATGGTTCAGCGCGGTGCGCGCGCCTACGTCGCTGAACTCGAAGACAGAGCTGTCAAACAGCGAGGACGCGTGTTTTTCCGTTTGCAGCAGGTCCGCGCAGAGATGCTTGTCGTTTTGCCTCCCGGCGTTGTCTTGAACGGCCGAAGCCGCGGGCATGATGGTTTGCGCCCGGTGGCCGCCGCCGCTGACGTCGGGTACGCACCCGCAAGCGAGCTGATTCAAGGTGTCGCGGTGTTCGCGCTCGTTGTCGCCCAGCGCGGTTAAGAGATCTTTCAGCTGCGGGTCGCGGGCTTCCCCGGCGGCTTTGCCGTATTTTTCGATGCAGAGATCCTCTTGTTTGATTAAATCTTGCAAATGATTCGATTCCCTTTGCGTAAGCGTCATAGAAAACACCTCCTTCGACAGTATCTCTCCAAATACGCGGTTTATACAAGGTTGAGTTTTCCCGGCGGCTGTGGTATACTGATAAAAACAGAAAAAGGATGTGGGCCAATTGGACAACACGGCGTTGTTCAAACTGGGATACGGACTCTATCTCTTGACCGCGCAAACCGGCGGCAGGGACAACGGCTGCATCGTCAACACGGTCATGCAGGTCACAAGCGCCCCGGCCCCCATCGGCGTGATTGCCGTCAACAAGCAAAACCACACCCACGACATGATTATGCGGTCAAAAAAGTTCAACATCTCGGCGCTGACCACCGAAACGCCCTTTGATCTGTTTCAGCGTTTCGGGTTCCGGTCCGGCGCGGCCGCCGATAAATTTGCCGGCTGCGACGGCGTTGCGAGAAGTGAAAACGGCCTGTTCTATCTGTCAAAGCACGCCAACGCCTATTTGTCGTTTGCGGTGACCGACGCGATCGATTTCGGCTCCCATACCATGTTCAGGGCCGATATAACCGGCGGAGAGGTCCTCGGCGGCGGCGAAAGCCTCACATACGCCTATTATCAGCGGCACATCAAGCCCAAGCCTCAGCCCGCCCGGAAGAGCGGCTGGCGCTGCCGTATCTGCGGCTATATCTACGAAGGCGACGTCCTGCCGGGAGATTTCGTTTGCCCGCTGTGCAAGCACGGCGCAAATGACTTCATAAAAATACAAAAGGAGGAAGATACCGTGTCAAATCTGAAAGGGACCAAAACCGAAAAAAACCTCATGGAAGCGTTCGCGGGAGAATCACAGGCGAGGAACAAGTATACCTACTTCGCTTCGCAGGCCAAGAAGGACGGCTATGAGCAAATCGCGGCCTTTTTCTTAGAAACCGCCGAGAACGAGAAGGAACACGCCAAAATCTGGTTCAAACTGCTCCACAACGAGACCGTGCCGGACACCCCGGCCAACCTGAAAGCCGCCGCAAGCGGCGAACACGGCGAATGGACCGATATGTACGTACGGATGGCGAAGGAGGCGAAGGAAGAAGGGTTTGACAAGATCGCGTACCTGTTTGAGGCCGTCGGCAAAATCGAGAAGGAACATGAAGCCCGTTACCTCGCCTTGCTAAAGAGCCTTGAGGAAAACCATGTGTTTGCGAAAGAAAACGCCGAGAAATGGCATTGCATGAACTGCGGCCATATCCACGAAGGCGCCGGCGCGCCGGGCGTTTGCCCTGTTTGCAAGCATCCGCAAAGCTATTTCCAAATTCTTGCGGACAACTACTAAGCCTCGGCTTGCCGCGAAGTCACTAACTCCCCCTGTCAGCTTCGCTGACATCCCCCTCAAGGAGGGGGACTTTTACGACATACTGAAGGCGGCCCGGTGCGGGCCGCCTTGGTTTGCGTATAGGGAAAAGAGTTACGCGTGATCCACCTTATACATATGCTGGATCAGGTCGAGCACCTTGTTGGAATAGCCCCACTCGTTGTCATACCAGCTTACCAGCTTGACGAAGGTATCGGTCAGGGCGATGCCGGCTTTGGCGTCGAAGATGGAGGTGCAGGGGTCGCCGATGAAGTCGGAGGATACGACCGCCTCGTCGGTATACTCCAGAACGCCCTTCATCGGGCCTTCGCTGGCCTTTTTGACGGCGTCACAGATCTCGTCGTATTTCGCGGGCTTGGCGAGATTGACGGTCAGGTCTACGACCGACACGTTGAGGGTGGGGACGCGCATCGACATGCCGGTCAGCTTGCCTTTCAGTTCGGGGATGACCACGCCGACCGCCTTGGCCGCGCCGGTGGAGGACGGAATGATGTTGCCCGAGGCCGCGCGGCCGCCGCGCCAGTCTTTCCTCGACGCGCCGTCCACCGTCAGCTGGGTCGCGGTGGTGGAGTGGACGGTGGTCATCAGGCCGTCGGTGATGCCGAAGGTGTCGTTGACGACCTTGGCCAGCGGGGCGAGGCAGTTTGTGGTGCAGGAGGCGTTGGAAACGAAGTTCATATCTTTGGTGTATTTATCGAGGTTGACGCCGCAGACGAACATCGGGGTGTCGTCCTTGGACGGCCCCGAGTAGATCACCTTTTTCGCGCCCGCGTCCAGATGGGCCTGCGCTTTGGCTTTTTCGTGGAAGATACCGGTGGCGTCCACGATGTATTCGGCCCCGATCTTGCCCCACGGGATGTCGGCGGGGTTTTTCTCGGCGAAGAACGCGATCTTTTTGCCGTTGACGGTAATCGAATTGTCGTCGTGGGAAATGGCGCCCTGGAAACGTCCGTGGATGGTGTCGTACTTCAGCATGTAGGCCATATAATCGGGGGACATGAAGGGGTCGTTGACGCCGACAAACTCCAGATCGGGGTTGCTGAGACCCGCGCGGAAAACCAGACGGCCGATGCGGCCAAACCCGTTGATACCGATTTTGATGCTCATAGTGTACCTCCCAAACGGGCTTTGCCCGTATTTTATTTGATTTAGCAGACGCCATCTGCTAAATCTTTACAGGGTATAGTTGCTTACGGAGGGTATTATATACTATAAAGGGCCGATGCACAAGCCCATCTTTTCGTTTATTTTCGGCAGAAAACGAAATTTTTTCCTTTACCCCGGCCCAAAAAAACGCTATAATGAAGAAAGATTTCACCCCGGGAGGTGCGTGTAATGGAGCAAAATGAAATAAACGAAGCCCTTTCCGAGGTTTTGTGCGGCCTCGATATCCGCCTGCGGAACAAACTGTCGGTGCTGCTTCCGGCGCTTGATCTGCTGGAGAAGCGGATCGGCGGCGACGCGGACGACACGCTGCGGCGGTATATGGGCGAGGCGAGGCGCGCCGCGCTTTCGATCCTGCGGCTGGCGAAGAATCTGGGCGACCAAGCCAAATACACGGCAGATTACGATATGTCGGACCCTGTGCGGGTCGATTTGGCCGGCCTTTTTGCCGGGATCGTCGCCGAGACGCGCAAAATGGCCGTATACAAGAACATATCGGTCACGCTGGTCTGTTCCGAGACGCCTTTCTTTGCCTTCGTCGATACCGAGATGGTGTCGCGGCTGCTCTACAATCTGCTCTCCAACGCCGTCCTGCACGGGGAGGGCGACGTGTCGGCGGAACTGAAACGCGAAGACGGCGGCATCCTGTTTACCGTCCGCAACAGCGAGGGAGTCAACGAAGGGGCGGGGCAAGCCCCCGGCACGGGGCTGTCGGTGGCGACGGCCATCGTCTGCCAGTGCGGCGGGACGATGATGACCCTGTCGGACAAGGCGGGGGGGACGGCCGTGACCGTCTCGCTGCCCGACCCGCCGGGCGGGGACGAAGGTGAGTTGGGGATCCCCGAGGACCCCTGCGCGTTCCCGGCGCATCTGGTGGAACTGTCCGACTTCCCGGCGTATCATACGGATTATAATTTGAAAAGGAGCGGAAAGAGTCCATGGGCCACTTCTATGCCATGATGGCGCGGATGCGCCTGATCGGGCGGTGGGGCCTGATGGCCGCCCGGGCGCCGGAAAACGTCGCCGAGCATTCGCTGATGACGGCGGTGCTGGCGCACGCCTTGGCGACGATCGCCCGCGACGTCCGGGGGCGGGACGGGATCGACCCGGACCGATGCGCGGCGGCCGCCCTCTTCCACGACGCGCCGGAGATTTTAACCGGCGATCTGCCCACGCCGGTCAAGTATTTCTCCCCCGGCATCCGCGAGGCGTACCGCGAGGTGGAAAGCGCCGCGACCGGCAAACTGCTCTCAATGCTGCCGGAACCGATGCGGGCGCGGTACCGGGCTTTCTGGGAACCGCCGGACTCTGATACGGAGAGGTTCGTCCGCGCGGCCGACAAGCTGTCGGCCTACGTCAAATGCCTTGAGGAGATACGGGCCGGCAACGGGGAGTTCCGCGACGCCGCCCGCCTGACAAAGGAAAAACTCGACGCGATGGAGATGCCGGAACTGGAGATATTCTTCGCGGAGTTTCTGCCGTCGTTCTCGCTGACGCTGGATGAAATGGAATAAAGTACTTATACCGCGTTCATTATAAACTCGTCTTTGTTGATCGCATATTCCAACCGGTCTTTCATAACACCGTCGTGGTACTGCGCTTTTATCCTTTCCCCTTCTTTGCGGAACCCCGTTTTTTCCATCACCTTGCGGCTCGCCTCATGCGCTTTGACGCAGCCGGTGGTTATGCGAATACAGCCGTCTTTAGTGAACGCAAATTCTATGATCTTCTTCACGGCTTCTGTCATATATCCCTTTCCGTGATATTCAGGCAACAGCATATACCCCAAATGCACGATCTTCCCCAAAGGGGTCGTATCCGTTATTGTATACCCCATGTTTCCCATATAGTTTCCGGTGGCCTTGTCGCAAATGCAAAAATAATGCCCGTCTGCGTTCGCAACGCCGATTTTCAGTGTTTTGGCGGTATCATCAATCGTATTTGATAAAATGTCCTCTAAAAAACGCATGGTCTCTTTGTCAGACCAAAGACGGTGCATATCGTTCAAATCGGTTTCTTTTTCGTCGCGTATGATAAGCCTTTCGCTTTCCATCGTTACCATGCAAATCCCCCAATAAACCAAGAGACGCCTAAGCGTCCCTCTTCTCCGGCGGCGGGGTAAACCCGCCGTACAGAACGGCGCAGACCGACGCCGATAAATGCAGCGTGATGAACGCGAAGTGGAGCAGGGAGGATAGGGACAGCGCAAAGATCGGCTCGCCGAGCGCTTGCCCCAGCAGCGCGCCCCCGAGCGTGAGGGCGGCGAAATAGATTCCCGGCAGCGCGTACAGCAGCACCCGCCCGGTCTTGACGCGGTTAAAGAAAAATCCCGCGACGGTATAGAGCGCGAGCGTGCAGAAGACCGTCGCCAGCGTTCCGTATACATAGGCGTTGCGGACAGGGTTGCCCGCGTGGCCCCAGAACTCCATGATAAGCATAAGGCAGGACCAAAACACCGGCACGGTCATCCAAAAGCCCGTCGCCGAGGTGAAAGACAGCTTATTGGCGGACAGGGCGACCATCAGCAGCGCGGCAAACGCGAACAGCCCCAAAACGCCAAGGCATACGGACGATACCCTCGCCTCGGCAAACCCCCTGTAGACGTCGGTCGCCGACGCCGAGAACAGGACCGACAGCGCCAGCATCTGCACGGCGAGCCAGATCCGCCCCAGAGGCTTGACCGCCCGTTTGACCGCGTGTTCCTTCTTCCGGCCCCGGGTCAGCGCGTAGACCGCCGCCGCAACCGCGAACAGGGCCGACAGCGCCATCAGCGCGGCGGTCGCCGGATCGCCCGGCTCGATCAGCGAGGTCTGCGGGTCAAAGGAGTTTGCCAGCTGAAACCCGCGCAGGACCGCGGCGGCTATCCCGCACAGCAGGGTGAAAAAGAGCATCGGCAAGAGAGGATCCCTTCTTTCTGTGTTACCTTTCGTCCAGAGGCGTGTAGCCTTTGATCGGCTCAAGGGAGCGGTAAGCGGGGCGCATGATCCGGCCGCCGTAAATCGCTTCTTCGATCCGGTGGGCGCACCATCCCGCGATCCGGGCGACGGCGAAGATCGGGGTATACATCTCGGCGGGGATGCCGAGCATCTGATAGACCAGTCCGGAATACATATCCACGTTGGCCGAAATCTGCTTGCCGTCGCCCTTGATCGAGGCGAAGACCTTCGGGGACAGGCGTTCTACCGCCTCCAAAAGGTTGAACTCCTCCAGACAGCCGTGCTTGGGGGCCAGATCGCGGGCGTATTTTTTCAGCAGGATGGCGCGGGGGTCGGAGAGGGTATAGACGGCGTGTCCCATCCCGTAGATCTTGCCGTCGCGGCTGCCGGCCTCTTTTTTGAGGATCTTTTCAAGATAGGCCGCGACTTCGTCGTCGTCGTCCCAGTGTTTCACGCCCTCCTTGATGTGGGTGAACATCTCCATGACCTGATTGTTGGCGCCGCCGTGCAGCGGGCCTTTCAGCGAGCCGACCGCGCCGGCGATGGCGGAGTAAGTATCGGTCATCGAGGAGGTGAGGGTGCGGCAGGTGAACGTCGAGTTGTTGCCGCCGCCGTGTTCGGCGTGCAGGATCAGGCAGAGGTCGAGAAGATGCGCCTCCTCCGGCGTATACTGCTTGTCGGGGCGGAGCAGGTGCAGAAAATTCTCGGCCAGCGAAACGTCGTCGCGCAGGATATGCAGCACAAGGCTTTCGCGGTCGTAATAGTGCCGCTTGACGGCAAAGGCGTGCGCCACGATGACCGGCGCGCGCGCCGTCAGTTCCATGCCGTGGCGCAGCATATCGGCCAGCTTGCAGCTGTCGGGGCTGGGGTCGTAAGTATAGAGCGAGAGAATGCAGCCGGCCAGCTTGTTCATGATGTCGGGGCTGGGGTTTTTCATGATGGCGTCTTCGGTGAAGCCGCGCGGCAGATGGCGCAGCTCGCTCATCACGGCGTGAAAATCGTCCAGCTGCCCCTTGTCGGGCAAGGCGCCGCACAGCAGCAGATAGGCGACCTCCTCAAAGCCGAAGCGGCCGTCTTCGGCGACGCCGGCCACGAGATCGCGGATGTCGATGCCGCGGTAGACCAGCCGGCCGTCCATCGGCGTCTTCGCGCCGTCCTGCACATAGTATCCCTGCGCCGAACCGATCCTCGTCAGGCCGGCCAAGACGCCTGTCCCGTCGGCGTTGCGCAGGCCGCGCTTCACATTTTCGTTCGCGTAGCTGCCGGGGTCTATGTGGTTATATTTGGGATACTCCTCGCATAGGTTGTCTATAAATGTCTGGGCTTGCCCGCTCATCTCCATGTACAGATTCCTTTCCTAATAGAACGATAGTGAGATATTATATCAGTTCCCAAATGCCGCGTCAAGGAGAATTTTGCTATGAAACGCACATTGGCGGTCAGCATAGCGCTGTACCTATCGGTATTCCTCATCCCGCTCCTGACGGCGGGACAGGCCCCCCTGCCGCCGGAGAGGCCAACCCCATCCCCCGCGGAAGAGGCGGAACCGCCCCCGGCGCCGTCCGCCGAAGAGCCGCCCCCCGAGCCGGAATTTCCCGAGCCTGTCCCGCCGCCGCTGGAATTGCCGGACGCCGGCGCGGCGGTCACGGTGCTTGTCGGTGACGGGGCGGCGCGTGAGCTGACGCTGCGGGAGTTTTTATACGGCGCGGTGGCGGCGGAGATGCCCGCGCTGTATCCCGAAGAGGCGCTGAAGGCTCAGGCGGTGGCGATCCGCACTTTCGCGCTGTATGCGTCTAGCCATCCGTACCACGAAGACGCGCTCCTCTGCGGCAACCCGGAATGCTGCCTCGCTTTTTCCCCGCTGGCGGAGCGCGGGGAGGTTTGGGGCGGACAGTATGAAGAGTTTGCCCAAAAAATCGTCGCCGCCGTCGAGGAGACGGACGGCGTGGTGATCCTCTATGAAAGCAGGCCGGTCGAAGCGGTCTTTTTTGCCGCCACCGACGGGCGCACCCGCTCGGCCGAAGAGGTGTGGGGGGCCGAAGTGCCGTATCTGCAAAGCGTGGAGAGTATCTTTGACGAAGAGTTCCCAAACGGGCCGAAAGGTCACGGCGTGGGGATGAGCCAGTTCGGGGCGCGGCAGCTGGCGCTGGCGGGGCTGAGTTACGAGGAGATTTTGAAATGGTATTACACCGGCGTGGAGGTGGCGCGCCTATCGGCGGAGACTGGCCAGTGAGATGATTTCTGACGCGATTTCGGGAGGAACAGAAACCTAATGTGCCTCCCTAAACATGCAGTTTATGGATAATGTGAAGCTGTACATATTGCGTTTAAGGCTTCATGGAACGACCTGAAGCTTCCTCAATTATCGCTTTTGATATCCCTTTGGCCACCGATTCAAAAAACAATGTAATTATCGTAACAATTCTACCGCCTTTTTCTCGTTCTTGCTTATATGAAGCAAAATAGTATTCTTGCAATAGATCATTGAAAAGCAATTCCAATTTATTGCTATATTCTTCTTTCCCTTTGCCCCAAACGGTAATTTTAATACGCCTGTTCTCCTTGAGTTCTACTAGGGCACTTGCGTCATCACCCGCTAAAACCATCCCTGTTTGCCACATCGACCATATTTCTCGATTTTTCTTTATGTGATCTTCGTTTGCGCAAATATACTTGTAAAAAAAATCAGCGGGAAATTCTTGTAGTTCATCCCGTTCTATTTCTATCACAAGACTGTCTGATTTTTCCTTATATATTATATCTCTCGGTTTAAATTTTGTAGCTACACAAGGCACAATCAGGCCACGAACGCCATCTCTATTGCGGAAGCCGATTTTATGGTGTTCCATCAACTCCGTTATATATTCACGTTTTCCCTTGGGGTAAGCTCCGCATTCATTCATAAAGACATCCTTGAGTTTTTTAAAATGTAAAAACTTAATTTTGTTTTTTTGCATATAATCTATTATCAAATAAACGCCATGACTAATCCAATATGGGTCGAGTACATAACCCTCTATAACATCATAACTCATTGCCACACCTAGCGTGTTAAATAAATCTTTTGCGCGTTTTTGATCTTTTCCTGATTTAATACCATTATTTTTCAGAAGCAATTCCAGTTCTTCTTTCTCAAGAATTTTTTTGTCTTCCTCGAACAAGGTATATATTTCTGCGATGGCGCTACTGTCATTTTTCCCAAATACTTGATGCCCAGTAGTTTCAATATGATCCGCCAGCATCTTCTTGAATATATTGACACTATCTATGTCATCGCCAATGTTGAAACTAAAAATCTCTTGTATGAGATGGGCATATTCACCATCCTTGAGTGAATCGTAATCCTCGGCATTCTGCTTGCGATTGTCTGATTCGTTAAGGATAATAAACACTTTTGCTTTATTATCTGAATAAACACGTATCGTATCGAGCCAATAAATAATTCGATTGCAATCATAATTTTCTTCTGTTCTAGCATTTACAACAAGTATATATACACAATTCGCTGACATAAAACATCTGTGGGAAGCATGATAGATTACCTGTCCGCCGAAGTCCCATATATGGGCTTTTGTTCCATTAAAATTCAGCATTACACTAGTGTCCACACCATGGGTAGAATCTTTGGGGTCAGGATAACTGTAATCATCATTGAGCCGCCTTACCAATGTTGTCTTCCCAGCACCAGCCGAACCGAGAATGATTAACCTCGTTTCCCTTTGATTGTATACCAAGCCTTGCTTATCTACATTTTCTATATAATCGCTAACAGTTGCCGCCCCTTCTTCCAAGACTTCTTTTGGAATCTTAAGGCGTTTACTAATTTCTGCGTGGTCAGAATCATCTAGTATAAAACCTTTGGAAAATATACTCGCATACCAATCTCCCCAATATCCACAATTCAAACTATGTAGAGCCTTTTGAAAACTGTTCCATATAGCCCCGTATATGGTAGTATCGTTGTTGAAAGTAAAGTTTTTGTTTCTAATATTCGATAAATCATCTAACAAAATATTTCTTATATCGATTAACCATCTTGCTGCGGCTCTAGAAGCTATGTAAGCTGCAGTTGCAGCCTCTGCGGCGGCGCGGTCATCTTTAACAACGGACTTAGCAGCGGCAGCGGCGGCATAAGAAGCATAAACCTCGGCGGCATATGAATCGGCAACGGGATTGCAATAGGCAGCGGAGGCAGCACTAGCAGCTTCTCTAGCGATATCGCCATGGACGCGAATATGTGAGGCGATGTCTAACGCTCTGAATGTTGATGCTAAATATTTTTGACGCTTATCACCATATACTCCGCCTTTCCAAAAGCTAAAGACCCCCTCTACACCTAAAAACGGTAATGCTCTCACTGCACATAACCACGAAAAAAAACATATATCTTCGTGTACAAGCCCCAACAATCCTTTTTCAACTTGGTTTTGGAAGTCATTAGTCATGCTGAACCCTCCTGATTTTCTAATTGTAATGATGGCGCACCATACAATGCTGTTCTGTAAAAGCATCAATTCTCCTATAAGCAGGAACTGCCTAACCTAGAAGAGTGGATAGCGGTACATTTATAATGTATTATACGACAAATTCCAGCAAAAGAAAACCATCTATAGTTCATATTTTCATTTTTTATCCGCGAACTGCATAAAGCTTGGGTGTTTTCTCCGTTTTTGCCCGAAATATGTTATTTATTGGAAGAGCCGCCTGACTTCCAAATCACCCCGTGATTGTGAATATCAAATAACTTACTAAAAACTTTCCCTATATCCTATTGACTCTGACGCAACGTCAAGTGTTATGATGGTCAAAATCATAGGAGGGGAAAACTATGAACAAAGAAAAGATCCAATGGATCGCCGCCGGACTGACGCTTATCCTGTCGTTTGTCGCGCCGTTCTTTTTTGTGATCGGCGTGCCGGCCGCGGTCATCCTCGCGGTGATGGCTCTGCGGTCGATGAAAAAGAGGAAGGAGCATGAATACTACTTCCGGAAAGAAGAGGCGGAATAGCGTAAAAAACCGGCGCGTACGTCTTGATACGCGCCGGTTTTTCCGTTACCCCGCCGCCCGGATGGCCGCGGCTTGCGGGGGGTAATACGTCCCTATGTATTCCTCAAAGGTGGCGAACCCTTCCTCCGCCATCCGGGCCGCGTCCTCCGCGCCGATATAGCGCCAGTGCCACGGCTCAAACCGGTATCCGGTGATCGGCTCGTACCCCTCCGGATAGCGGAGGATAAAGCCGTACCGGTGCGCGTGGGATTGCAGCCAGGCGTACTGCGCGGTGTTTTGGAATCCCGCGCCGCGCAGGCTCCCCCCCGGCAGCTTGTGCAGGAAGTCTATGGCCAGGCCGGTCTGATGCTCCGAATGCCCCGCGCGGGCCGAATAGGTGTCGGCCACGTCGGCGCCGTCGGCTTTGGCGTACCGGGCATAGAGGCCCTTTTGGTACGCGTAGTCCCGATACCCTGAAAGCACCACCAGCGGCAGCGACAGTTCCTCTTTGATGGCCTTTTGCATGGCCTCAAACGCCTCCGCCGCCTCGGCGGCCATTTTGTGGGAAGTACCCCCGACGCCGCGCAGGTCCTGCGGCACAAAGCCGGAGGGAAGCTGGTAGTTCTTGTTGCACAGCACCAGCAGATCGTCAGGCTCGCGGATGACCGAAACGCCGTTATAATACCCGAAGTCGGCGTTGACGTTGACCAGCGCCAGCGAAGACGCGGCGGTCAGGCTGGGGAACGCGGACAAAAACGACTGATACCGCAGATCGTTGCTCTCTATGTAATGGGTATAGGCCAGCAGTTCCGAAACCGGCCCGGCCGGGACGCCGCCGCCCGCCGCGACGGAGAGGTCTTCTATCAGCGAATCGTCGCCGCCTTCCAGCGATTCGTCGGCCTGTTCGATCGCCGCGTCAATGTCCGGCGTGGCCTCGGGAGACGGGGCCGGCGCCGTTTTTAACGAGCCGCGCGGCGCGGCGTCCTGCCGGGTCACGGCGGACTGTAACGGAATATTCTCCGTTTTTTCCGCCTGGGCGGGAGCGTCGGCGTATTCAAACGGGATTTGCAGCGGCCCCGAACAGGCCGGCAAGAGTATCATGGCCGCGCAGTAAAGCGCGAGCAGTATCCGTTTCATCAGGCGCCCCCTTTTGGTCAAGCCGGTTAACAACAGCCCATATTATGTTAACATGTCCGCGATCTTTTAGCAAGGGGGAAACAAAAAATATTCTAAGTTCAACGGCGGGACGCGGAAAAACGCGCGGAAACCTCACGGCGATTTAGTTTTGCAACCAATTGTAGGGGACGATGGCAATCGTCCCGCAAAATCATGGCAATCGTCCCGCAAAATCATTGAAAATGGCAGACAGGATCGGGCGGATTGCCATCCGCCCCTACGTCCGAATCAGAAATCGTAACAAAACTAAATCGCCGTGAATCGCCGCGGAAAACCTTGACAACCAGAGTTGATTCTGGTAAAATTGATATGATGGGAATCTATATACCAAAGGGGTTTAGAAGATGAAGAAGCTAATCACCGCGGCCATCACCATCGTCCTCATCCTCGCGTTCATCCCCGCCATGACCCTCACCGCCCGCGCGTCGGAGGATGATTTTGAGTTCAGCAATGGCACTATTACCAAATACACAGGTTCCGGCGGTTCCGTCACCATCCCGTCTGAAATCGGCGGCGTCGCTGTAACCGCGATTGGCGATTGGGCGTTCGGTGGTCACACTTGTCAGCTTGGTGCAATCTTTGAACGCAGAAGAGCCAAGAGTTTTCACGCTGTTGGGGATGGCTACGCTCGTCAACGCGGTGTGACCATCGGCAGCGGCTTGACAAAGATAGATTGGGATACGTTCCGTGATTGCACGTCGTTGACAAGCGTTACCATCCCAGACGGCGTGACCACGATTGGCAGCGCGTTCCAAGATTGCACGTCACTGACAAGCGCAACAGTCCCTAAAAGTGTGACAATGATTGGCCTAAGAATATTCGATAACACCCATAAAGACTTCACCGTCAGTTGTTACGCAAACTCTCTTATGCACGACACCGCAAAAGAATTTGGATATAAGTTTAAGTTGATTGACGGCGGCACAACCACCGACCCATCGCCCAGCCCGAAACCCGACCCCTCACCGAGCGGCGGCGATACGCCGTCCACTTCCCCGGCTGACCCCGGCACAGACCCGACGCCCAGCGATGACCCCGACCCGACAGACGAACCCGCGCAAACCGCAACCTTTAGCGGGCGTTTGACCGACGCGGACGGCGAACCGATGGCGGGTGTGATCGTGGCGCTGTTCTCCGACCCGATCACGACCACCACCGACAGCGACGGGTACTTCACTTTTGAAGCCGCGCCCATCGGAGCGCATACCCTGCGGGTATACATGACCCAAGCCGACTTTGACGGCAACGCCCCGGTGCTGGAACAGAGCGTGACCGTTTCCGAAAACGCCGACGATAATACCGTGGAATTGAGCGTGGAGGACGCGGGAACCACCCCGCCGCCTGACGGCGGCGCCCTTCCGCCGGAGGGGAATGAGACGCCGGAGCCGTCGCCCAGCCCCAGCCCGGAACCCTCCCCCTCGCCGGAACCGTCCGCGCCCCCGGCTGGCGGCTCGGACGACGGCGGCGGCTTGCTGTGGCTGTGGGTGTTGCTCGGCGTCCTTGTTGTGGGCGGCGTCGTGGCGGTGTTCGCGGTGAGAAAGGGCAAGAAGAAATAACAGGCTGACTAATGGCAAAAGGAGGGCGAATATGAAACTTGTTTATACAGGGAAAACCAAAGACGTCTACAGCTTGGACGACGGCCGTGTCCTGCTCCGGTTCAAGGACGACGCGACCGGGGAGAACGGCGTTTTCGACCCCGGCGCCAATGAGGTGGCGCTGTCGATCGAGGGGCTTGGCATGAGCAACCTCCGCATGACCGCGTATTTTTTCCAAAAGATCCGGGACGCGGGCGTCCCCACCCATTTCGTCTCCGCCGCCCTTGCCAAAGGGACGATGACGGTCCTCCCCGCCGAGATGTTCGGCCGGGGGGTGGAGGTCATCTGCCGCTTCCGCTCGACCGGGAGCTTTATGCGGCGCTACGGCCTGTACGCCAAAGAGGGGCAGCCGCTGGACGGGCTGGTGGAGGTCACGCTGAAAGACGACGCCCGCAAAGACCCGCTTATCACGCGGGACGCGCTGGACGCGCTGGGCATCCTCACCGGAGAGGAGCATGACGCGCTGAAAGATCTCACGCGGCGCATATCGTTCCTGATCCGGGACGATCTGGCCCGCAAGGGCTTGGAGTTGTATGACGTCAAATTAGAGTTCGGGCGGGTCGGCCCGGACAGAAAGATCGCGCTGATCGACGAGATCGCGGCGGGCAGTATGCGGGTCTACAAGGACGGCGGGAAGCTGGACCCGATGGACCTCTGCCGGCTGGCGCCGGACTGATTTACAACGGCGAAGCCCCAATATCCCGCCGGTAAAACGCGCCGTCAAACCGGATTTTGTCAATCTCCCCATACACGCGCTCAAGGGCTTCCTTGGGCGCTTTTCCTTTGGCGCAGACCGCCAGCACCCGCCCGCCGCTGGTGATAAGCCGTCCATCCGCGTCCCGGGCTGTCCCGGCGTGAAACACCAGCGGCGCCGCGCCGCGGCGGACGTCCGGATCAGGAGACGGCCGTGAACGGGCCAGCTGCCCGCTCTCGTTCAGCCCGGTAATGGGCAAGCCCTTGCGGTAATCCCCCGGATACCCGCCGCTGGCCACGACGACGCAGGCGCAGGCCGCGTCCGTCCACTCCGGCTTGACGGCGTCGAGCCAGTTCTCCTCAACGGCGCGCATGATCTCCAGCAGGTCGCTCTCCAGCAGCGGCAGCACCGCTTGCGCCTCCGGATCGCCAAAACGGGCGTTGAACTCAATGACCTTCGGGGAGACCGCCTCCCGCGAGCCGTCCGGCGTCAGCATCAGCCCAAAATACAGCACGCCCTTAAAAAGCCGCCCCTCCCATCGCATGGCGTCAACGGTCGGGATAAAGATTTCTTTCATGCACCGCGCCGCCAGTTCCGGCGTATAGTCCGGCACCGGCGTGACCACGCCCATGCCGCCGGTGTTCGGCCCCTTGTCGCCGTCATACGCCCGCTTGTGGTCGCGGGAAGCGGGCATGGGATAAACGGTCCATCCGTCGGTGAAGCAGAGGACCGTCACCTCGCGCCCTTGCAGGTACTCCTCTATGACCACCCGCCGGCCGGCGGCGGCGAAACGCCCGCCCTCCATCATATCCCGCAGCGTATCCTCCGCCTCGGCCGCGCTGTGGACGATCACGACGCCCTTGCCCAGCGCCAGCCCGTCCGCCTTGATGACCAGTGGTTTCTCCTGCGACGGGTTTTGGGCTTTGGCATAGGCGGCGGCTTCCCCGCACTCGGAAAACGTCTCATACGCGGCGGTGGGGATGCCGTGCCGTTTCATCAAATCTTTGGAAAACACTTTGCTCCACTCAATCTCCGCCGCCGCTTTGGTCGGGCCGAAGGCCCGCAGCCCCGCCGCCTGACAGGCGTCTACCATCCCCAGCGCCAGCGGGTCGTCCGGCGCCACCACGACGAAGCCGATGCTGTGTTCCACCGCCCACGCCACCAAGCCGTCCACATCCGTCGCGGCCATCGGGACCAGTTCGGCAACTTCCGCGATCCCCGCGTTGCCCGGGGCGCAGTACAGTTTATCGCACAGCGGGCTTTGGACGATTTTCCAGGCGATGGCGTGTTCCCGCCCGCCCCCGCCGATCAGCAGTATCCTCATTCCTTCGTCAAATCCTTTACATGATGAAACGCCAGCCGCGTTTGCGGATGGGCCAGTTTCTCCTTTAAGTCCAGCAAAAACCGCGAAACGATCTCCTCGTTTTCCCCGATCATCCGCCTTCCCTCCTCCGCCGACGCCGCGATACGAGGGTCTTCGCCCCATACCGCCGGCGTGGGAACGCCCTCCGGCATTTGCGACAGGTCCGCAAGCCCGCCGTACAGCGCCATCATCAGCGACGTCTCGTTGAACGCGGCGTGATCGACCAGCATATCCTTGCCGATCTCATAGAGGTTGGTGATGAAGATACCGTATTCCTTCTCAAACCGCTCCTTGCATTCCAGCAGCGTATTGGAGGACGGGCCGTGACCGTGGCCGATCAGGGCCGCGAAACCGTTGCGCTTGAGGTTTTTGAGGATGTTTTCGAGGATCTGTATGTAGAGTTCCTTAGGGATATGATAAGCGTTGCCGGTCAGGTGCTGGGGACGCCCCTCCTCAAAGCTGAGGACATCCATCCCGTAATACATCCCGCCCCCGTGTTCCTCTTCAAGGTCGGGGCCGAGGAAGAGCGGCGGCAGCACCACGCCGCCCACCCGCGCCGCCAAGCGCTTGAATATCTCGGCCGGCAGCAGCATATCCACGCCGTACGGCAGATGGAAGCCGTGCCATTCCAGCGTGCCGACCGGCAGATAGGCAATCGGGCAGGCGTTGACCCGCTCCACCAGTTCGTGCGGGAGCAGTTCTTGGTACAATACTTTGCTTGTCATGATCGTTTTCCTCCCTTGTTCGGTTTGCGATAAAACCTTGCATAATGCCAGATATTGCTGTAAAATGTGTTTGTGCGGCAAGGGGGCTTGCCGCGGACGGACGGTTGCCCCGCCTTTCCCCGCCGTTTGCGGGAGTTAGGCAGGTGAAGCCGATGGGGAAAAAGGTCTTGCGATATATCGTGGCCTTTTTGGCAGCGCTGGCGCTGTTGATATACATCTCCCCAAAAGCAATGTAGCCGTCTCACCTTGCAACGAGTGACGGCTACATGCTTTTGAACTCTTAGCGGGGTAACCGTCCAGCGGTCAGGTCCCCTTGTTGCCGTCATTATAGCATACACACGGCGGCCTGTCAAGGGCGCGGCAACCATTTTTATGAAAAGAGGTCAATCCAAATGAAAAAACGAATCGTATCCCTCGCGCTGGCCCTCGCCGTGCTGTTGGCGTTCGTCCCTGCCACGCCCGTTGTCACAGCGGCGGCGTTCACGCCGGTCACGGGCTGGGATATGATGCAAAAACTCGGCATAGGGATTAACATAGGCAATACGCTGGAGGCGCTGCCGTGGTCTGCCGAAGATTGGGGCGACAGAACCCATATGGAATCGGAAACGGCGTGGGGCGCGGCAAAGATTGAGCAGTGGCAGTTCAAAGCTATCAGGAATAAGGGCTTTGACAGCGTCCGCATCCCGGTGTCCTGGACGCCGCATATGGATAAGAACGGAAAGATCTACAAAGAGTGGATGGACAGGGTGCAGCAGTGCGTCGATTGGGCGCTGGCCGAGGGCCTGTATGTCACCATCAACACCCACCATGAAAACGACGGCTATTATAAATATTTGGGAGCAAACGAAAACTACGCCGAGGCGAAGAAGTGGCTGACCAATGTCTGGGGGCAGATTGTCGAGCGATTCAAGGATTACCCGGAAACACTAATTTTTGAACCGATGAACGAACCCCGGCCGATGGGCTTCGGGGAAGGCAACTGGTATTGGGATTTAACCATCCCCGAACAGGCGGAGGGGATGAAAAAGCTGGTGGCCCTTACCAATGCCCTCAACCATGATACGCTGGAGTTCATCCGCAACAGCGGCGGCAGCAATGATAAGCGCGTCGTGCTGCTCACCGTTCCGCAAGGGGACGCCAGCCTGATCGACCGATACGAGCCGCCGGACGACCCCTATACCATGCTCGGGGCATTTCTATATCCCGGCGATTTGCCCAACTACGGACGGGAAAATGGATATTTGGATAAGATAAAAGCGGCTTTGGATAAGAAAATCCCTTTCGTAACAAAGGAAACATCACAATGGGGCGATCAACTTGACAGCACCGCGAAAATGATAGAATGGGGTAAGTATGTTTACGGCGAGCTGGCTAAATTAGGCGTGCCGTCCCAATGGTGGAACTGCGTCAACAGTGAGAGGGGCGTCCTTGAACCCCACGAACTGTTTGACCGCTACACAGGCGAATGGAACAAGCCGATGGCGGATATGTTCTTCGCCGCGTACGGCGCAACGCCCGGCGCGGATACGCCGGCTCCGCCCCCGGCCTTTCCCTATGAGCTGAAAGGGCCGTATAAGGACGCTGAGTTTACATTCTGGACAAATATTCCCAAAAAAGAATTTGCGGCGGCGGAAAAAATGGTGGTGGAGTATGAGGGGACATTTGCCGGAGGGTATATGTTTGCGCGGCACTATCCGTCCCCGTGGGCGCAGTACCCTGACGGCGACGGGCGCATAACGGAGGAACCCGGAAAACTGACGTTTGATATGCGCGGGCTGGAAGGCGAGCAACTCGGTTTCGCCGCGTGGGGCGAGGGCGACAACTCCAAAATCAAACGCGTCTACATAGACACATGGGAAGGTACGGCGGGAAGCGAAGCCCCCAACCTCGACACCGCCGGCGAATGGGCGCGCGGCCATATCAACGAAGCCAACGCCAAAGGCTTCCTCCCGCCCTCCCTGCAAAATCACTATACCGCCAACATCACCCGGGGCGAGTTCGTCACCCTCGCCATGAGCTGGCTCAACTATAAAACAGGCAAAACCAACGATCAATTGACAGCCGAGTTTGCCAAGTTCCCCGACAGGACGTTCACCGACACAACCGACCCGGTCATCCTCGCGGCGGCGCGGCTGGACATTACAGCGGGGATCGGAAACGGCCAGTTCGGCGTCAACGGCACCTTCAACCGCCAGCAGGCGGCGGTGATGCTGACCAAGGTGTTCGCGATCCTTGGCACAGAGGTTGGCGCGGAGAAGGATTTCGGCTTTGCCGACCTCGATACGGCGGACAATTGGGCGCGGAACGCCGTCAATTTTGTCGGCGGTAATGAGATCATGAGCGGCAAAGGCGGCGGATTGTTTGCCCCGCACGATACCTTCCAGCGGCAGGAAAGCATTATCGTTTTTAACAAAATGGGATAGAAGGAGCAACCCTCATGCAAAACGACCTTGAATCCCTGCGCGGCTCGGGCATACGCATTACGGCGCTGGGCGGCGGCACCGGGCTTTCGAGTATGCTGCGGGGTCTCAAGCTGTGCAGCGAGAACATCACCGCCATTGTTACGACCTCCGACGACGGCGGCTCGTCCGGGGCGCTGCGCCAAGACCTCGGCATCATCCCGCCCGGCGACGTCCGCAACTGCATCCTCGCGCTGGCCAATACCGAACCGACGATGGAGCAGCTTCTGAATTACCGCTTTACCGACGGTTCTCTGGCGGGGCAGAGCTTTGGCAACCTGTTCTTGGCGGCGCTGACCGGCGTTTCGGGCAGCTTTGAGACGGCGGTGCGGCAGATGAGCGACGTCCTCGCCGTAACGGGCCGTGTTTTGCCCGTTTCAACGGAACCCACGCATTTGGAGGCTGTCTTTGAGAACGGGACGCGGGTCACCGGGGAAACCAAGATCACCGACTGTAAAAAGAAGGAAAAGTGCCGGATCAGCAGGGTGCGTCTGACCAAAAAGACGCGGGCGCACAGCGACGTACTGGACGCGATCACCCGGGCCGAACTGGTGGTGCTGGGACCGGGCAGCCTGTATACCAGCGTCATCCCCAACCTGCTGGTAACCGGCGTCGCCGGGGCGCTGCAAGCCTCCCGGGCCCTGCGCGTCTACGTGTGCAACATCATGACGCAGGAGGGCGAGACGGAGGGTTATACCTGCTTCGAACACGCCCGGGAGATCGGCAGACATGCCGGCGGGCCGGTGTTTGACGTATGCCTTGTCAACAACGAGCCGGTCCCGGACGATGTGCTGTGCCGCTACGCCGGGGAGAGCGCCGGGGCGGCGGAGATCGACCGAAGCCTGTTCGCCGAAGCCGGGATCGAGCTGCGCGAGCGCCCGCTGCTGCTGCTCCGCGACGGGCAGGTTCGCCATCACCCGCTGCGTCTGGCGCACGCGCTGACGGAGCTTTTGATCGAAAAAAGGCCCCGCACCGGTTTGTACAGGCAGGCGGACGAGGGGCTGCCGGCATGGGTGCGGGGGGGGGCGGGGGGGGGGTGGTAAAGGGCAATATT
>Ga0082212_10000849_pt1 | contig 44851 bp, 31 predicted proteins | sample TergutNt197P3_FD_71548 | JGI IMG/M metagenome (GOLD analysis project Ga0082212, IMG submission 71548) | Neocapritermes taracua P3 segment gut microbial communities from Petit-Saut dam, French Guiana - Nt197 P3 | ecosystem: Host-associated > Arthropoda: Insects > Digestive system > Gut ... | reverse complement strand
AGCGACGGGTATTATACTCTTGACGAGATACCTGAAGGTTCGTATAAAATCACCGAAATATATGTTCCGCTTCCGCTGATTGTAGATCCTGTACCGAAAATAATATATATCGACCCAGAAACGGCAACGGAAGACAACCCCATACTCATCGAATTTATCAACGACCAAATGGTTTGCGTACACGTTTACAAATACGACAGCAAAACAAACGAATTATTAAACTTCGCCCAATTTAAGTTAAGCCGGAAGGACGAAACTTCCGCGCTTTTTACGGGCGTTACGGGCGAATCAAAATGCACGGACTGCGGACTGTGCTCAACGCCATGCAATGGTGACGGCGTTATTTGTTTCGGCCCGTTGGACAAAGGCTGGTATACCGTCAGTGAAATAAATCCGCCTCCCGGGTATATATTCGACCCGGCAACTCCCTCTGTCCAAACTTTCGAAGTAACAGGCAAAGAAATTCAGGAAATAGAGCTTAAATTTGATAACAGGCGTCGTCCTGAATTGAAAATAATCAAAAAAGACCCCGAAGGTAATCATTTAGCCGACGTTGAGTTTGAAATCTGGAAATCCGGCACACAGGAAAAGTTTTCAGGTAAAACAGACAGCAACGGCGAAATTTATATTACCTGGAATAACGAAAATTACCCTTTGAGCGAGGGAAGCTATTCGATAAGGGAAATCAATGTCCCCGCAGGATATGTTTTATCCGATGAAGTCAAGGAAATAATGCTTGTCGGCAACAGTTTATCTGAAGTCGTTTTCGTCAATCCGAAACGTCCTGAACTGGAAATACTGAAAGTCGATACAACTGGTAAACCTTTGGCTAACGCTGTGTTTATCATTAAACGCGCAGGGACCACAACGGAATATGAATTGATAACGGATAATCAGGGTAAAATCTTGATACCATATGATTCCCCTTTATATCCGTTAGAGCCTGACCGCTATATAATCACGGAAAAACAGGCTCCCGACCATTATATCTTATCAGAGCCGAATTTTCAGGAAATAACGCTTGAAGCCAATACACGCAAAACCCTGACATTTATAAATCCTGAAAAACCCAAAATGACAATCGAAAAATACGACCGGCGCGGCAACGGTTCAGGCGGATTATTGCCCGTGACTCCCGTTACTTTCCGAATATGGAAAACAGACGGCAGTTACGACCAGACTCTGACCACAGACTCCAGCGGCAAAATACGGATCACGGATTTAATGCCCGGCGAATATCATATCCAGGAAACCGCGACAAAAGACGGTTATATACTCTCCCCTGAAGTCAGGACAATATTATTGAAAGGCGACGACGATGTAACCGTAACTTTCTATAACGACAAACGCCCTGAATTGCTAATTGTTAAACTTGACGTCAAAACAGGCAAACCGTTATCCGGAGCCCATTTCCAGATAAGCAAAGGCGACGAAGTGTTGTTTCAGGATTTAGTAACAAACGAGAACGGCGAAATCCTGATACTATATAACGATATGCACCGTTTGCTTGAACCGGGCGTATATAAAGTGACTGAAATCACCGCTCCTCCGGGCTACGATATCGTTTTGCCTGCGTCCGTAAATGTTGTTTTACGCGAAGGCGAGAAAACCCGCGTAGAATTCAACGATATACGCAAACCGACGCTTATCATAACTAAACGGAACGCGCTGACGCTTAAACCGATACCGAATACTTTCTATAATATAAAGTGGGAGGATGCATACGGCGGCGTACATGATTTGGGCAACCGCTACACCGATAAAAACGGTCAGATAATTCTTCCGTTTGTGGAAGTCGGCTGGTATATCATTACAGAAATCAGACCCGCTCCGGGCATGACGGCGGCGAAAAATCCCGTAACCAGAATATATCTTGGTCCGGGCGCAAACGCCTACAGTTATGACGAACTCACAGATTCACAGAACAGCAGCGGTCAAACCGGAAATTCGACCGGACCGGTATCTGACAGCGACCGCGATAATCCGTATGGAAACACGGATACTTCAAACGGCACAGGTATTATCGTATGGACGCCAGATAATACAGGCGGATCTGACAGCGGTTCGATGATAAACACCGGAAACGGCATTATTGTCTGGAGACCATCTACAGGTTACGAGAACGCTGTCGCCGCGCCGTTAAACGAGCCTGCCGATATTCCGGCGTTTGAATTTTGTCCCGATATCGAAGCTATGCCCGATGTTTTCATTAACGGCGTTAACGCTGTGGACATAAATGAAACCGTCGGCGAATACAAAGCAGTTATGCTTGATACGGAAACGGTTTCCGAACAGATATTTACAATAGAAGAAATAACCGACAGATTTTTGAAAGACGAATTTGAAACATACCATAACGAAAACTATAATATTCAGACAGTCCGTAGCGGAGATATATTTATTGACGATAGTGGCCGCCAATGGAAATTAGAAATATCGAATGGCACGGTTAAATTTGTTCCGGTCAGCAGTCCTAAAAATATTCAGTTAACTGCTGTTAATAATAATTTGAACTCCGGTATTGGATTGTCAAGTATGAGCGCGTCATTGACTCCTTTGAGTCCGTTTATGCGTTCGGATATATCTTTACTTTCAGATAATGACGGCGAAATAATAGATTTTCCGCTGAACGCAGTAATAATCAAGAAAACAGACGCAATAACAGGTCAGCTGCTTGCGGGAGCTACTTTTGAGTTATACCGTATGTCTGACGAAATATCAGGGCAGAACGGAACATTGCTTGAAAGATTCACGACGGATAACTCAGGAATAATCGCGTTTATAGGGCTGCCTGCGGGGACATATTTCGTAAAAGAAGTAAAAGCCCCGGTTAACTATACTTTAAATATTCAGGGTGTTCAAACCGCGTTATTCGCGCCCGATTCAACGACTAATATAGAGTTTACGTTTACCAATTACCCTTACGGTTCTATACTGGTCGATAAAGTTGACGCTGTAACAAATAAACCTCTCGCAGGCGCAAGATTTGAACTTAAAACATCCGCCGGCGCTCATGTCGCTTACGGGACTACTGATAATTACGGTCACATACTGTTTTCCAATGTTGAGCCGGGTTCGTATATAATAAGCGAACAGGAAGCCCCGAACGGTTATCAGATTGATACCCAGCCGCAGACTGTATATGTGCCTGCCGACGGTAAAACCTACACTGTCTATTTTAAAAATCAACCTTACGGCACATTGATGATTGTCAAAAAAGACAGGGAAACAAACATACCTATATCGGGAGTTACGTTCCATGTCACAGATATACACGGAGCTAATATAGGCGATATAACGCCGGGCAACGGTTTTGCGGCTGACGGTATGTACACGACGGATAATAACGGCGAAATCAGAATAGACCATATACCTGAAGGATATTATCTCATAACTGAGGTTTATGCTCCTGATCCATATTTGATTGACGATACCCCAAAAGTTGTGTTTGCCGAATGGGGTAAGATAAAAACCGTTGAATTCTGGAATAGCAAAACAGGCGCGTTAGTCATATCCAAATACGACGCTGTCACGAAAGAACCCTTAGCGGGCGCTATTTTTATGGTGACAGACAGCAGGGGCGCGGTAATCGGCGAATCAGCCGGATTATATACAACCGACGAATCAGGTCACGTATTAATATATGATCTGGAACCGGGCGCATACCGGGTATATGAAGTTCAGTCTCCATTAGGTTATATCCTTGATAATACTGTTCAGACTATTCATATACTCAATGAAAAAATGTATTATCTGGATTTTTACGACCAGCCCGTAAACAGTTTCACAATCATGAAATATGACGCTGATACACACGAGCCGCTTGCGGATACCGTTTTTCGCATAACCAAGCTCGGTTCAACAAAAACGATAATCGGCGAATATACCACAGACGTCAACGGTAAAATTACCATTGACGATTTACTGCCGGGGTCGTATGAAATCGAGGAGATAAAAGCTCCGCCGAATTACGTTTTGGAAAACACTGTGCAGACAATAGCTTTGGAACAGAATAAACCTCAGGTAGTGACATTCCATAACCACGCTTACGGTAATTTGCTGATTGTCAAGCGGGACGAATTTGATAATCACCCGTTAGCAGGAGCGGAATTTACCGTAAGTTACGCAAACGGCGCATTTTACGGCAATTATGCTACTATGGCAGACGGCGCGATATTAATTCCTAACATTGAGCCGGGAATATATTTAATCCGTGAGACAAGAGCTCCGTCCGGATACCTTCTTGACAACGCGACTAAAACCGTTACGGTTCCCTATGCTGTTACAACAGAGGTTATATTCACGAACAGACCGAAATCAGGCATACAAATCGTGAAAATTGACAGCGAAACACGCGGCGCTTTATCCGGCGCGGAATTCAAGCTGACTCGCTCCAACGGCGAAGTGATAGGCGTTAAAATGACTGATATAGGCGGTAATATTATTTTCGATAACCTTGAACCCGGCACCTATATAGTCACTGAAACACGCGCCCCTCAGGGTTATGTTCTGGACGCTGTTTCACAGACTGCTGTGGTAACATCAGCTAAAATGACAACTGTGACATTTGAAAACAGACCATTGAGCGGAATACAGATTATAAAGAAAAATTCCGAAACAGGCGGAGTTGTCGCCGGCGCGGAATTTAAAATAACGAAATCCAACGGCGAAACCGTAGGGACATACACGACTGACAGTTCCGGTACGGCAATCGCGGAAAGTTTAATCCCTGGCATATACCATATAACTGAAACGAAAGCTCCCCAGTATTATGTGCTGAATTCCACTCCGCAGACAGTCGAAGTTAAATCGGGCAAACTCGCTTTGGTAGAATTTTTAAATATACCTTACGGCAGTCTGGTTATATCAAAAACCGACAAACAGACAGGCGCCGGATTAGAAGGAGCAATTTTTGAGGTAAAAAAAGTTTCCGGCGAGTTAATCGGACGGTTTATAACAGGCGCGGACGGTATTGTTATTGTACAGAACTTAGTCCCGGGAACATATCTTGTTACTGAAATCCAGGCTCCCGCAGGTTACGAAATAGATACGCCGCCGCAGACTATACAAGTCGGAGCAGGCAGTGGGACAGGTTCGGTATCGTTCGGTACAGGTTATCCTGAAGGTTCGGCGTCTATGAGTTTCGTATCAAATAATCCGCTTGGTACATTGGAAGTAATCAAACTCGATAAAGTTGACAGACGCAAGGCTCTTCAGGGCGCAACCTTTGAACTCAGAAAAGCTGACGGGACATATGTTGACACGCAGATAACCGATATAAGCGGCAAAGTGTTCTTCGGGAAATTGCCGTCCGGTAATTACGTTATTACTGAAACAGTTGCTCCCAAAGGATATGAGATTGATACGGTTTCAAAAAATATAACTATAACAGCCGGCAACCCAGCATCCGTGACATTCTATAATAATCCTTACAGCAGTATAGAAATAATAAAGACGGATGCAATCACACACAAGGTATTATCAGGCGCTGTGTTTGAAGTGACACGAGCCGACGGAAGTAAAATAGGGACTTACAGGACTGATTCGGCAGGTAAAATAATTGTGCCGAATTTAGAGGAAGACGTATATATTATTTCCGAGACAGTTCCGCCTGACGGTTATATATTGAGTGAGATCCCCAAAACGGTAGTTGTTACTTCCGGGAAAATGACACAGGTTGAGTTCACGAATAAACCGTTGTCAGGCATACAGGTCATAAAATTGGACGCGCAAACCAACGCCCCGCTGACCGGCGCGACTTTCTTGATTGAACGCGACAATGGCGAACGGATCGGGACATACCGGACTGACCGCACGGGTAAAATCATAGTTCCCGATTTGAAAGAAGGCACGTATATAATTTCGGAAACGATCGCCCCGGATGGATATATTTTAGACGAAGCTCCGAAAACGGTTATAGTCAAATCCGGCAAATTGACAGTGGTTGAGTTTTATAACAAGCCGCTTGCGGGATTAAGGATTATAAAGCTCGACAGCTTTACACATAATCCGATTGAGGGCGTGGAGTTCCAGATTAACAAAATAAACGGCGAAAAGGTCGAGAACGATTTTAGGGGCTATACTTTTAAGACCGACAGGACGGGACAGATATATATTCCCGACTTACCCAACGGTTATTATATTGTCACGGAAACACGCGCAGTTGACGGTTATTTCCTCGACGGCGAACCGAAAACTGTGCTTGTGCAATCAGGTAAAACAACTATATTGGAAGTGTTCAACACACCTATGTCTGGCTTACTGATAGTCAAGACCGACGAAATGACAGGAAAACCTCTCGCTGGTGTTGTATATGATATTAAGAGAGCGGATGGTGCATTTGTTACGGGTAACATTCTCGACGGCAATCAACCCAACACCGAAAATAACAGTCCGAACAAAACAACAAGTCCAAACGGCGACATCACAGGCTCATATACAACCGACGCCAACGGCAGGATATTGCTGAACGGGCTTGCTGCCGGACAATACAACGTAACAGAACGTAAAGCTCTTGACGGCTATGAATTAGACACGAATGTATATAACGTGACCGTGCTTCCGGGTAAATTAACAACAATACAATTAACAAACAAACCCAAGAGTGGCTTGAGGCTTGTAAAAATAGACAGCGTGACAAAAAAGCCGATCTATGGCGTGGAATTCATGTTGTTTGACACTAACGGCAAGATAGTCGGCGTTTACCGCACAGATAACAACGGGATAATTGATTTTCCGACAGATATACCCGAAGGACGTTATACCATACGGGAAACAAAAGCGGCGGCAGGTTATTACATCGACGAAATACCCAAGACAGTCGATTTTACTGCGGGTAAAGTCACCGAGATAAACTGGACCAACACCCCATACATGGGGCAGTTCCAGATAACCAAAAAATCGGCTGACGCCAATACCATCAACGGATTCCCGAAAGGCAAGTTATTACAGGGCGCTATATTTGAAATATACGACCGCGCTAATAATCTTGTAGATACCATAACAAGCGACAAAAACGGGCTTGCCGTATCAAAGACGCTGCCGTTAGGCAGATATACGATACGAGAGGTCAAAGCTCCGGTATATTATCTGACTTCACAGGAAACAATCAATGCGGAGATAGAGTTCGCCGGACAAATCGTTCGCTTGGAGGTATATAATAAGAGTATATACACAAATGTATCAATCAGCAAACGCGGTTATGCCGAGGTTCTTCCCGGTCAGCAGATTAGGTACGACTTCAAGGATATAGCGAATAATTCCAATGTGCCGCTTGACAGTTTCTACTGGCGCGATACTCTCCCGACAAATGCCGTAAGGCTCAACAAGATTATCACCGGAACATGGTCACATAAACTTAATTACAAGATTGTATATAAGACGAATAAGAAAAGTGATTACCGTACTCTGGCTGACAATATATCATCCGAAAAGTCCCGTGTCATAGACGCGTCTCCTGCTGCGCTCGGTCTTGCGTCTAATGAATATGTGACGGAGTTTATGGTAGTATTCGGACGCGTACCGGCAGGATTCAAACAAAAAGACGCGCCGTATATAATCTGCGATGTACTGAACGATTTGCCGCATGAGTACAGGTTCACAAATAAATGTGATGCGGGTGGTCTATGGGCTGGAAAATGGATACAATCGACAGACCGCTGGGTTACGGTTGTATATAATAAGACGATTCCGCCAAAACTTCCGCGTACAGGTTATTAAACAGTAACTTACAAATATGTTTGACAAATAACATTGATAATATGGCGGACAAAATAACAATTAAGTTTGATAAAATACACTTTTATTAGTCACTTCGGACAAAGATAATAGAGATTGCTAAATTATTTATGCTAAAAAATAGAATGGAGGCGCAAAAGTCGCTCGAATTGGGTGACTTTTGCGTTCTGCAATCACAGTTATGGATAATAAGAAGTTAATAATTAGTTTATATGATGTATTTTATTTATATAAAAACCACTCTATATGAACGGCTTTTATATAAAGATGTAATTTGCAAAAAAACGATTATATATTATACCCCATATCTCTCAGTTGCTGAACACTATAATTGTCTACAAGGTATTTAATTGCTGCTTGGCGTTGCATACTAAGAAGAACTTTTTTCAGTTGCCTAAGCTCATTGGTTGATTTGCTATTTTCAATTGTGTTATTAAATGCATCAAGCATTACTTTCATAGCTTCATTTTCTGTCATAATTATCTCTCATTTCTTCAAAATATAATATAATTTAATGCTATGTTAATTACAAACTATAAGGTGAAATTTGTCAACAAATATAAAAAATAAAACAAATACATCCCTTATATAATCAAACTATCAGATTATTTTTTTATATCTACGTTCTCCATCATCATATGGATAATATGTTATTCGGAATCAATAAAAATTAATTATATGAAATCTACGATAAAAATCTACTTTGAATCGGGATTCAATTCAGATATAAAATGATAATATATTTGAAAATACTGATCGATATTTAAAACTTTATTTACTTTGTAATATAAATGTTTACCCTCAAAAAATATAGTTGAAATATACTTCATGAAATCTTCAAAATCCATACGTTCTATATCTAATGTTTGAGAAATTTCTTGTTGCTGTTCTTTGGTTAAGTTATGTAACTCAAATATTGTTGCTTCTCTGCATTTTTCATATAGATGAGAAGTTATTGTTAACAAAACCATTATTTCTCGCTTTGCAATAAGTTTTAATTTAGGTAAATTTATATCTATATATTTTACATCTTTTTCATTGAAAAATGTAGAAAAAGATAATGTTATCGCATATATTATCATTTTTAAAGCCAAAGTTTTTATTTCAAGTGAGTTAGAAATCCCCATATCTAATAAATCGGATTTAGATTTTTCTAATCCTAATATTATTAAATCAAATTCATTCACTAATGCTTTTGCAGCCCATATATCAGCTTCAATTTCTTTATCAATATTTATTTTATCAACTTTTATACATTTTTCGGTATTGATTTCGCCGTCTGCTTTTAATAAAACAAAATTCTCATTTTTTAATAATTCAGATGTGTGACCAATAACATGATGACCTATTTCATGCAAAACCAAAAAACGAAGTGCCACTTCTGATTGAATGAAACTTAAAATTCTTTCGTCTTTAAATCCCAATAAAGTATTTTTGCCATTTAATTCAAGGGCATTTTCATTTATGACAATATTCTCCTTTTCGTATTTTAAAATATAATTATCAAAATCACTCTCAAACATAGTACCAATTATTAAATTCGCATTATGTTGTATATTTATAATACTTCCGGTATAAACACCTACAATTGCGTAATCATATGCTATCGTAGCTATTCCGTTGGTAGTAAAGTTATCATTCACTAAAACAAATAATGAGTTTTCCACATATGTATTGTTGTTTTTATTTATACCAAGAGGGGGTGATTTTAATTTGAGATTACCATTAGAATCATCTTCAAAATAAGTATAATTGTTTTCTACAACATCTGGTATAAAAATAATCGGTTTCCGCTTCCATAATTCTTTCAGCCATCCTTTATTTTTTATAAATTCGCTTATATCGTTCCCTGATAAATTTTCCTTTTCTTCAGAAAATGATTTCATAATGCCCCTCCTTTTCTTTTATTATTTTTTTAGAAAGTAATGAATTTATAGTTTCTTTAATATCATTTTCATTCCATTTTTGGCAAATTTCATGTTCAGCAAAATAAGGACAATTTTTATTAAATAAGGGGGCATAATTACAAGCAATTAATGGTTTTAATTGTTCAAAGCTGAGTTTCTCCCCCTTTATTTTATATGCTACACATTTTTCAAAATTTTCGAGCTTTGTCCGGGAATAATTAACCCCTAAAAAACTTAATAAAAATCGGGCAAAACCTTTTGATATTTTAATATCAAAAATTAAACATAATAAGGCAAGTGTAAAAAATTTAATATTTATGTGATATGAAGCATCTTTTTTTAAAAATTTCAAAATTCCATCTGTATCATCAATAGATTCACCAGCATATTTTTCCAAAAGAAATTCATCATTTGACAATAATGCTTGATTTTTAAATATTAAATCAAATAAATGTTCAGAATCATGTACGTTAATGTTCAGATATTTTGATAAATCGTATTTTATATCACTCTCGGTTCCTTCAGAATTTAATATTTCATTTATTTTTTTATTCACTCTAAATCTCCTCTTGTATTATATTAATTAATCTTTATCTTTAAATAATTAATATAAATTTTAAATTTTGTATTATAATCATAATGCATATATATTTATCCTTATATATTTTAATTATACATCAAACTAATATAATAAATCTATGATTTATTTGTTAAAATCTGTCGAAATTCATATTAAAACAAATAAAATTCAACTTAAATCAATAAAATCCGTCATATCAATGACGGTATTTTTTTATACATCATCGGAGGTGATAATTATTCTTGACTGGATTTTTGAAGGCATAGTGAAATGGATCGCTAGTTTAGTGACGTCTGTTATGGATGCAATTTCCGGTATATTCTTAAACGCTCTCGGAACGGATATGGTTGCAATGGAACAATACTTTCCGTTCATCACGAAAGCTTTTGAAATAATGCAGTATACAGCATGGTGTATCCTTTTCCTCATAACGATCTGGCAATTATTCAAAACATTCAGCGGACCGATATCGGAAGCTGAAAATCCATGGCATTTGTTAGCGCGAAGTACATTATTTGCGTTCCTTATAGGATACGCAAAACCCATATTCACTATCGTTTTAGATATAGCGAAAGCTCCATATACAGCGTTAATGGAAGTCGCAATGAATGCCAGTGATTTTACGTTTGCAGGCATAGAACAGACTTTAAAAAACGGACTTGCTACGTTTGTTGCCATTATTTCAATTGTCGGGCTGCTGCTCATAATAATCATGATGTTCATTCTCGGCTGGAATTATTTCAAGACGCTGCTTATGACCGTCGAACGCTATGTTATTGTCGGTATATTATGTTATACATCGCCATTGGCGTTCGCTATGGGGGGATCCAAAGCGACCAGTAAAGTATTTCAGTCGTGGTGTAGAATGGTCGGCTCGCAGCTCCTGCTGCTTGTGATGAATGTATGGTTTTTACGGGCGTTCAATTCGTCTGTGGGACAGTTTACCATAAACGGGGGAGCATTAACAACAGGTGAAGGCAACATATTTTTATGGTTATTCTGCGCGCTGGCGTTTTTGAAAACAGCCCAGAAATTTGACAGTATTCTTGCTTCTCTTGGGCTAAATATAGCGCAGACCGGCGGCAATATGGGTATGGAATTGTTAATGGCCACCCGTGTATTAGGCGGATTCGGCGGCAAAATGTCCAGAACCGCAGGCAGTGCATTCGGTGGCAGCGCAGGTTCAGCCGGAACAACATCAGCCATGGGCGGCGGAGCAATGTCAGGATTCGCATCAAAATTCAAAGGCAACAGTTATGTGCGCGACGCCGTTGTCAGCGGAGGCACGCGTATGGGTGCCGGAGGCGGCGTTGGGGTTGTCGGACGCGCGTTCGGCGGTATGGCAGCAAAAACAGGCACTACTCTGACAGGTGAATCCATTTCGTCCGTGGCAGCCCGTCATCCGTCGGTTTCCGGAAATATCGGCGGCAATATAGCCGACCGCAGTCTGGGCAACTATATGCCGCATATGTCCGGCAGAAAACTGAATGGCACGCAAATAACCGGCGGTCATATCAGCACTACCGCTACCGGAACCAACGGCAAGGAAGCTAATGTACAGATGTATAACTCGGATTTATATGAACGTCCTGATACGCCTCATTCTGTTGTGAACGCATCAGACGGCAGTTCATGGTATCAGACAGCCGCAGGCGCAGGCATGAGCGAATTCTATTCGCCGCCCTCGTTTACCGGCGACGTTTCGGAAAGCGCTCAGGTCGCGGAATCGTTTCCGGACGCTGAAAATGGAACAATGCTGCGTACTGTTGACGACGGCGTTATAGAAGCGACCAATCCCGACGGGAGCAACAGCATATGGTATAACAGCGCGTTATATGAAGAACCTAACGCTCCACATAGTACAATATCATCGGCTGACGGCGTAAACTGGTATGCAATGCAGCCTAACGCCGAAACACCGTATTTTGAAACAGGCGAAATTTCTTCCGGTAATATTGCTGATAGTGCAAATGGTATTAATGAAACACCAACGCCGCAGGAAAATATAAATACAAGGGTTTCATCCGATACTTCTGAAAACGGAGTTATTACAAACAACGCAGGCGGCGCGATGTTGAATGGAAATGTACCTGATATTTCCGATATACGCGATTCATCAACCTTGACCGATACTCCCGCAAAACCGATTAAATCCGATTCCTCGGTTGGTTCGGATAAAATAAACAATATAAACGACGCCACAATCGACGGTAATATTCCTAAAATATCCGATATGAGCGATAAAACAACATTATCCGGCGGATCAGTCCAGTCGATTGGCTCCTCCGTATCCGGTTCTGAAGTATCTGTTCCTGAAACATTTAATATAAATGAAACTGCCGCAATATCAACCGGCATAAATCAGGATGCCATATCCGATTCATCCGCGCATATGGATTCCGCTAAAATTGTTGACGGCTCAAGCGGTATAACAATAAACGGCAATGAAAACGATACAACCGAATTAAACGAAACATCAACGCTTACCGGTAATGCAGGAACCGGTCTTAACGAAACAAACTACGGCGATAAAACCGATATATCTGACAGCGTAGGCGTTATGGCTCATAATCTCGGCAATTACAATGACTCAATAGAACCGCAAACGCCGTCAGCTTCGTTATCCGGCGGCGTTCAGCCCGGCGTACCTCAAATAAATTATGACCCGGTGGCTGCCGCAGCATATAATCAAGCGCAGTTCCATCAGTTTATGCCCGGATATGAACAACAGATTTCCAGTATAAACGCTGCCCGCCAGTCTGACGGTATACTTGAGATTCGACATCCCAACGGCACAGGCACAGCGTTTTATGATAATACCATGTATAAAACGCCTCGCGGAGATTACAAGATATATGAAGATAATAAAGGCGGTAAATGGTATGCCGTCGATGGTACTCCTACGGTTGAACGCAGACCTGTTTATGAAGACGGCAAGCCTGTATTTGACGGCGACGAAATGAAAACGGTTAATGTAGAAGGAATGAAATATAAGACGATTCCCGAAAAATTCAACGAACCGAAAAAACGCGATTCAAACGCGGGTAAAGCGCCAAGAAAAAAACAATAAAACAAAGCGATAGGCGCATCTGGATAAGGGTGCGCCTTATGTAATTAACATAGCGGGGTGAACAATGTGAATGAAATGGACGAACAGGATAAACAGGAATCAGGCGACAGTTCCGACGATTTAGCGGAAGGAATAAAAAAAATAGCCGATGCCGCAAAACAATTCGGTAAATCCGGCGAAGAAAATAATAACGAAACAATCGGTGAAGACCCTGCGTCTAAAAACGGCGGTAACAGTACTGATGCGCTTGAATCAAATAACGACGGCAGCAATTCGGATACTCACGATTCAAAAGGATTCGGCAGCGGTGCAAATTCTCCTGAACCCAAAGGAACAAATACCGGATCAAACATGCCGGCAAAAAGAAATACCAATATTGATTCAAATCCGCCGGCATTAAAAAGCCCCGATACAAACGCAGTAAACCCCGCCGCCCAACAAGGAGCCGAAGCCGGCGCAAATCAAGTGGCGCAGCAAAGCGCAAATGCGGGGGCAGCCGGAGGAGCAGGCGCAACAGCCGCTCAAAAAGGCGTTGAATTAGGAGCGGAGGCTGCGGCTAAAAGCGCGGAAGTCACAGCGAATGCCGCGGCTGCCACAGTTAAGGCAGGGATGGAAACCGGACAGGCTGTCGCGGGTATTGCTTCCGGCACTGCGGTAGGCGGTCCATGGGGAGCCGTTATAACGGCGGCATGGTCGATGAAAAATACTTTGTTCAAGATTCTTGTCTGCATATGTCTTTTGTATTTGATCTCGATGGTTGTTTCATTGCCGTCTGTCGTATTTAACCATATATTCCAAATCGATCCGGATTCGATTGACGCTTCTGAGTTCATGACTGTATACAACCGTTTTGAGGATTTGGCAGCCGCAATCGCTGAATGCGTCACAATAGGATATGATTACGCTATGGATGAAATCGAAGTCATCGTAAACGGAGGCAATTATGATTACGATTTTTCTATGGGAGCAATAGTAGATTACGGGGCGATATCGGTTGACTACGATATTTGTTATATACTTGCCGCTTATTCGGTATCGATGGAACAGCGCGGAGCTACAAAACAGGATATGGTTGATAAACTTCTTTCGCTGAAAGAAAAAATGTTCAATGTTACATTTGAAATAAAAAGGACGACAATTATGATTCAACCTGAAGAAGAATATTTATTGGCTACGCCGAAAATTATAACTTATGCGGCATGCGTATTACATTCTTTTGACAAATCAATCATACTGGATGCGTTTGATATTGATGAAACAGCCATATATAACCAGTTCGACATAACCTATGGCGAAGCGATTGAGAAAATGGCGGATTCTTTTAAATTGACAATATACGGATATATAGGCAGAGGTATAATCCCTCCTTTGGAAGACGCTGAGATATTGGAATTTTTAGAGAATCTGGAATGCAGCCCGCAACGAAAAGAATTGATAACCGCCGCGTTATCGCTCGTAGGACGCGTGCCGTATTTTTGGGGCGGTAAATCGGCTTCCGGCTGGAACGACGAGTGGAATACGCCGAAATTAGTGACTTCCACCGGTTCAAGCACTTCAAATACATTACAACCCTACGGACTTGACTGCACAGGGTTTACCGACTGGGTATATAAGACGGCGCTTGGGATAAATATCGGCGAAGGCAGTTATACTCAATGGGATAACTCCATAGCATTGACTAAATCCGAGTTATTACCCGGCGATCTCGGTTATATGGCTGTACCGGGAACAGTAAATACAAATCACGTCTTAATATACGCAGGTAAAGATCCGAACGGAAATATATTATGGGTGCATTGTGAATTTAATAAAGGGGTGCATATAAATTCACCCGATTATGTTAAATATTACAGGCGGCCCAAAGGCGTTGATTGGGAGGATTAGATTATGGATGAAAAAGAATTCAGCAACATTTATGCTATACCGGCAAATTATACGGATTCCGGGAAACTGTTCGGCGGTATGCTGGAAACGCGCAATACTATCGAGACAGTCATACTGCTGATACTTATAGGATATCCCGAACTCATGTGGATGAATATACCGTTTATGGTTAAAATATTTATCATGACAATTACGTTATTGCCTGTCGGTATTGTCGGTTTGACTGGATTAAACGGCGATTCTCTCATACAATTCGTTATGCACATGATCATATTTTGGAAACGCCGCAGAAAACTTCATTTAAGGAGGATTGGTTACCGTTATGAACAAACAAAAACCAAACGCAGGAAACATCCGAATCCGAAACAAAAGAAAAACCGTTGAAAAAATAGAGTTCACTCAGGATTATATCCCGCTTAAAGAAATCCGCAACGGAATAATTGAGACTACCGACGGCAGATATATCAAGATACTGGAAATCGAACCGATAAATTTTCTTTTACGGTCAGGAGAAGAACAGTACAATATAATATCGTCGTTTGCGAGCTGGCTTAAAATATCTCCTATGTGTCTCCAGTTTAAATCAGTTACACGCAAAGCTAACTCAAATAAACACGTTTCCATGCTTCGGGACGAATTGAAACAGGAATCGAATCCTCAATGCCGCGAACTTGGCGATGAATATATCAGATTCATTAAGGATATGGGGAGCCGTGAAGCACTGACAAGGAGGTTTTTTCTGATTTTCCAGTATGAGCCGCTATCCGGACGACGGCAGCTAAATACTGAATATTCCGAAATTTTCGGTATGATCCAGACGACGGTGCAAAACGCTAAAACATATTTTATGCAATGCGGCAACTCTGTCATTCAGCCGAAAGACGAAGATTCATTCGCGGCTGAGATACTGTATATGTTCTTCAACCGGAAATCCTGTACGGACGAACCTTTTTCATCGCGGCTTGAACGCATTGTCATGGACACCATGATAACAAAAAAGAAAACGATAGGGGTCGATCCTGTACCGCATATAAAAGCGGCAAATTTTATCGCTCCCAAAGGTGTTGATTTTACCCATTATAACTATATTGTTATGGACGGCGTATATTATACGTTTTTGTACATAAAAAAAGACGGGTATCCCAATTTAGTGCGGGCAGGTTGGATGTCGTCGCTTATAAACGCAGGTGAAGGCGTTGATATAGACGTTTATCTCAAACGCGAGATACGCGGTAAAACGCTTGATAAAGTATCCCAGCGTATACGTCTGAACCGGACAAAACTGAAAGGAATACAAGACACAAGCACGGATTACGAAGAACTCACTAATTCAATACAAGCCGGTTATTTTATCAAGAACAGTATATCCAATTATAACGAAGATTTGTTTTATATGTCTATTTTTATCACGGTATCGGCTAACTCGTATAAAGAACTTGAATGGCGTAAAAATCAAATGGCCGATTTACTAAAATCAATGGATATGAACGTCAGGGAATGTAATTTCCAGCAGGAAGCTGCACTTCGGTCGGTTATGCCGTTTTTGAATATCGACTCTAATCTTGAGAAAAAAACACAGCGTAACATACTGACAAGCGGAGCGGCTTCAACTTATATGTTCACCAGTTTCGAGCTTTCCGACGACAACGGCATACTTCTCGGCATCAACAGGCATAACAATTCGTTGTGTATTATAGACCTTTTTAACACAAAGATAAATAAAAACGCGAATATGACGATTCTCGGAACAAGCGGCAGCGGTAAAACATATACCATGCAGACAATGGCTCTTCGTATGCGTATGCGAGGTATCCAATGTTATATCCTCGCTCCGCTTAAAGGACATGAATTCAAACGGGCGTGCAGCCGGATCGGAGGCGAATATATAAAGATATCGCCGGGGTCGAACGATTGTATCAACGTAATGGAAATCCGCCGCACTATGTCGCCGGAAATGGAGCTTATAGATGAAATAGATTTCAGCGACAACGATTCGCTTCTGGCGCGGAAAATCCAGCAGCTTATGATTTTCTTTTCACTCCTTATACCTGATATGAATAACGAAGAAGAACAAATGCTGGACGAAGCCCTTGTTAAAACATATTTCGATTTCGGTATAACTCATGAAAATGATTCGCTCTACGAAAACGCCGATACCGGACGCATGAAAACCATGCCCATACTCGGCGACTTGCATAAGCTCCTTTCGGAAAATCCTCTGACTGTCCGCATAGCCACTATTGTCAGCCGGTTTGTCACCGGTTCGGCTCAGAGTTTCAACCAGCATACCAATGTGGATCTATCCAATAAATATATCGTGCTTGATATATCGGAATTAAAAGGCAAATTGCTTCCTGTCGGAATGATGATTGCTCTTGATTATGTCTGGGATAACATCAAGGCTGACCGGACAAAACGTAAAGCGGTTTTCATAGACGAGATATGGCAGCTTATAGGGGCGTCGTCAAATAAGCTGGCGGCGGAGTTCTGCCTGGAGATATTCAAGATAATCCGGGGATACGGTGGCGGCGCAATAGCGGCAACACAGGATATATCGGATTTTTTCGGTTTGGATGACGGCAAATACGGTCGAGCTATAATCAATAATTCCAAAAACAAAATTATTTTGAATCTCGAACAGGATGAAGCTAAGCATGTGCAGGAAGTCCTGAAACTTTCGCGGACGGAAGTAAGGAGCATTACCCAGTTCGAACGCGGCGAGGCATTGATTTCAAATAACAATAACAAAGTTCCGGTGGTAGTAAAGACGAGTACCACCGAGCAGCAAATGATTACTACAGATCGTGCCGAGCTTGCAGCGTTGCTTAACGAAAAAGAAAAACAAAAAAAGACTTAAACAAATAGGAAATATTTAGAAAATATAAATTGAAATTAATATATTAAGAAAACGAGATGATAGATTGTTATTAATTAATGAAGAATGTTTAAATGAAAAATATTTGAATAGAATTAAGGAACACTTTTTTAGTGTTCCATCACCCTTATAATAAAAGAGTTTACGTTAATTTAATAATTTGAATGTTATTTTTTCCCCCTTTTATTATATATTTAGAATATAGCAGTCAATAGTTGTTAATACTATGATTGTTATATTCTCGGATTGTAATATCGTCAACGTGTAAAATGAAATTTTACAATCAATGCGAGAAATAGCGGGAGGAAAGCTGATAATAAAAATAGGTGAGATTATTTTTATTAAGAATGCTTTCTTCTTCTTTTTTTTCCAAAATTTATTCGTCATGTAAGACACAATAAAAAGGATGAAAGAGGCAATCAATTTGCCTAAAACATTGTAAAATAACTGTTCCATAATATTTTATTCCTTTCTTCAATATTTTTTAGTTTATTATAAATAAAAATAACTATAATATATTATATGATTTTAAATTAAATAATGACAACGGTAAGTATAATTTAAAATTTTATATAAATATTAAAATTTTAATGATAAATAATCCTTAAATTAAAGTGCATTATATAAATATTAAAATTTAATTATTTTGTCAAACTTTTTTTGATAAAATTAAAATGAGTTTTTATACAAATAGAATAAATTAAAATTTGACATTAAAAATAAGCAATAAGTGGCTATTATATCTGATTAATACATCATTATGAAATTTAATTATATTTTATTCGTATTAAAATATAAAAGTGGTTGTGTAAGTCCAACCACTTTTTAGGTATTAATATCCGAACGAATTTTTAGCCTATATAATTTTCCATTTCATGAATAATAACGTACTGTACCTGCATGGAATATTTATTGCAATATTTATTCAGCAAAATAGGTAGGTTCAGTTTACTTTTTATTTTTAGTTATAAATATAACTTTTTATTTTTCGGAGGTAACAAAAAAATGATCAATATCGAAAAACTTTTATCAGATACAGAATATAGCCACAGCAAAAATGTAGCTAAAATAAGTAAAATTATCGCTTTAAAAGCCGGTTATTCGGAAGATGAAGCTTCAATTATAGAGCAAGCAGCATTACTCCATGATATTGGAAAAACCGCAATTCCCCCTGATATATTAAATAAACCGAATGCATTGACAACGAAAGAATATGAAATAGTAAAAACCCACACCGAAACCGGATACAAACAAATTATGGAAACTGTAAAAATTTTAACTATTTCCGCTTCAGTTGCAAAAGAACATCATGAACGTCTGAATGGAGAAGGGTATCACAAACTATCCGGCAGCGATATAAGCCCATATTCTAAACTCATATCAGTCGCCGATGTTTTTGATGCATTAATGTCGCGCCGGTCATATAAAGAACCATGGGATACATCAAAGGTTATAAATTATCTGTCAGAACATTACGAACAGTTTGATTGCGGCATGGTAAAATATTTAATCACCGTTATCAGCGATGTACTTATTCTATATAATCCCAACCATATAACAAATTGTACCTAACAAATTAATATTATACGGATTATAAAATGAGTATTTTTACAAAAATACGTTTTTTGCTCAAAATACTCATTTTGAAATGCCCCAGAGAGGAGATAGACGGCATGTTATTACAAGACGAACAGTATGTCGTAAAATGGCTCGCACAATACGGAGCCCTGACAAAAACGCAGGTTATCCGCCTGCTTAAAGATAAACCGCAGAGAACCGCAGAAAAAATCATACGGAATCTTAAACAGCAATTCATGGTTTCGGATATACGGGGAGGCTATTATATCGGAACGGACCCGATGACACAGCCCGATCAACGTATAATTTCAGCGGTTTGGGTATTATTGAAATTCATAGATAAAGTAGAACCTATGTCCCACTACCCTGCCTCGTATCCTTCTCAGCTTTTTTTTCTTAAAGAGGATATGGGATATGAAATAGTTGTGATTTACGACGGCGAACAACATTTGGTACGTTTATTGCGGCCAGATGACGATTTAAAATATATTGTAGTCCTGCCTCATATTGCTATGGTACGGGACTTAAAACTACCCCAAGCGCCCTGCCTATTTGCTACGGTCGATTACGCCGGCAAAGACGAGCCGGACGTTATTTTTTATAAGGAGGATTCATTTAAATGAACAACACAGAACAACCGTCCCCGTTTAAAAAAGAAATATTTCTCGCAGATAAACAACTGAAAAAAGCGCAGGAATCAATGGAAGCGATAAAACAAAATCTTAACGCTGGCGATATTAAAGGGGCTTATGCCAGCACGTTTGAATTCGCGGACACCGCTGAAAAACTTACATTGACCGCAAGACAGCTCCCTGCATATACCGGCAATCCGCAGGCGCAAAAAATATCCGAACAGATAATAACCGATAACATCCCCGTCCGTATAGGGTTTACGCCTGAAGGATGGTTCGGCGTAATTATTCCTGCGCTTTTACCTAAAAAACAAAAAGGATCAGCCGATTATATCCGCGGATATTTGTATCTGGCAATGAGCGATTTCTTCCGCAGTAAACCGCCGATACGATATACCGACTGCGTATTGATATTCCGCCATATATACCGGCGCGATCATCCGGAACGGCATTACAGGGATCATGACAATATCGAAGTAAACATGGTAGCGGATATTATAGCTTTATATGTCCTATTTGACGATTCGCCGTTCCATTGTTCCCATTATTATTGCAGTATGCCCGGAGACGAAAACAAGACGGAAATTTTCATTGTTCCCCAAAATAAATTTGTAACATGGATAACAGACGCAAAAACGAATTCTAACAAAGCGGTTATATTATATGAAAATCCCCATTAAACAACAAAAAAACATATGTAAAAACACCCTGTTTTTTATCTTTTGTGGATACATATATAATAAAGGGACTAAAACCGTGGATTTACCGGCGTTTATTAACGATTTTAAAAACAGGGTTTACGTCAAAGAGAGCAGTCATATAGACGTAAATGCGAATACTTGGAGGTGATTGGTATAATTACAATTAGACCCGGCAGTCATATGCATCAGTTATTGCGGCTGCTCTCAGTATCGGGCGAATTTCCAAGCAAATCATTGGGGATTCTCGGTGATACTCGAACAATAAAGGCAATGGTTCATAAAATGGAAGCCGTTCAAAATATCCGGCTTTCGTCCGATAATACAATACTAACAACAAAACTGTTCCAGTTAAGCGGCAAAAGTGATAAACGGACAATACGGCTGGTTAAAAACGCGCTTACTGTGTTTAATGATTTACATCAGGATGCTCTCGGTTATTATCTGACTTCATTCCCTGATAATAAATTCACAGGAGATCAATTCCATATATGGCGTAATCACCGTGTCGGAGAGACAATAGCTATGTGTATGATGGCAGACATCGAAACCACTCCGTATATATTACCGGAATTACAGAAAGAATCTATTCGGTCGGTTATACCCAAAACACCCAGTTATTATGTTGCGCGTAACTTCAAAAAAATCTATGAAGCGGAATTGAATAAAACCATATTTACCCGCATGACAGGTTTATTGTTTTATCCGGGCGGTACTTACGCGGTATATAATACCCGTGAATCTGTTATGAAATGGAGCGGTTTGGGCGAAATAAAAGCGCGGCAGGAACTGTCTGAGATTGTGAGGATGAACGCGGGGTTTACCGAGGTTACGTCAGCGTTATTATTTGGAGTTAACGAAGATATTGCGCTTCGTACCCTGATTGAGTCTGATAAATCCTTAAAAAGACATATACGGTTTGACAGGATATATCAGAGTATTCATTTTGTGCCGCTGAACCGTGACGGGATTGATTTACTCAAAATCCTCACGTTCCCAGACTGGCATGAAAAACTGATGAATATGTTATTCACTCAGGAGATACGACCGAAAGGATACGGCTCGTTTGAGTATGACGCTTACCGGGAAAACAGATATTATTATTCGCATCTTGACGGCGATATCGCCAGATTAATACGTTTAAAAGAAGCTTTGCAAAGCCAAGAACAGTCTTTGGGAGTATTTGAAGTGCTGTGTTTTCCATGGCAGTTTCAATTCTTAAAAGAATATTTTGATAAATCAGTTACATTAAGACAAATTGATATGCCGAAAGTATTAAACGCTCTCGGTATTTTTAAATGAAGATAAGGAGATACATGTTAATGAACGGGAACGCCACGATGCGCAGAATAGCGGTTATAATCGCCGTAATAGCAGTAATTCTGGTTCTATTATATTTAGGCGGCATAATAAGCCAGTTAACTTCCGGATATCAGAACTGGCTCCAGCAAGACGGATACTCGGGCGGCACTGAAATGGAATCTGTCAATTTCGCTTTTTTGTATTGCATGGGAAAAGCGTTCACGAAAGAAGGTCTTATTGGTATGCTGTTTATCGCAGTTGCAATCGTCGGTTTGTTTATCTTTGTAAAAATGCACAACAGATTCGGCAGCAAGGATGCCGATGACCGCAATTTCACCCGCAGCAAAAGCGGAGTGTACGGAACAGCCGGCTGGATGACTCTAAAAGAAATGAAAACGGTTCTGGAAGTGGCGTCGCCGGAAAACGCGCGCGGCATCATATTGGGACAGAAAAACGGTTCGGTTATATGCTTGCCGGAAAATACCCGGCTCAATAAGCACCTTTGTGTGTTCGGCGCATCCGGCACAATGAAAAGCCGCGCGATAATACGCCCGTACCTTTTCCAGAGCATAAAACGAGGCGAATCAGTTGTCATTACGGATCCCAAAGGCGAATTGTATATCGATACAGCGGAAATGTTCCGCCGCAACGGTTATACTGTCAGGGTATTTAATCTTGTTAACCCAGAACACAGCGATTCATGGAACTGTATGGCTGACCTTGACGGCGATACAATGATGGCGCAGATTCTCACTAACGTAATAATCTCAAATACAGGAAAAGGCAGACCAGATCATTTCTGGGATAACGGCGAAGGCAATCTGCTGAAAAGCCTGATACTCTACATCGACCAGGACAGTACCCGCAGCCCCGAAGCAAAACATTTACCGGCAGTCTATCAGATGCTTACTCAAAATAACGAAAAGACATTAAGCGCCATATTCGATAAACTGCCAATTTCGCATCCGGCTAAAGCGCCGTACAGTTTGTTTGCTCAAGGGAGCGATACCGTGCGGACAGGTATCGTCGGCGGTCTGGGTACCCGGCTTCAGGTAATGCAGAACGAAGCCATCAAAAACATCACCAGCAAATCCGAACTTGACCTGACTGAACCGGGAAAAACCAAATGCGCGTATTTCGTCATACTGAGTGATCAGGAAAGTTCAACAGAGTTCATCTCGTCGCTTTTCTTTTCTATCCTTTTTATTAAACTCGGACGTTTCGCCGACAGTTTGCCTGACCAACGCTGTAAAGTCCCGGTCAATATCGTATTCGATGAGTTTAACAACGTCGGTCAACTCGACACATATCCGCGCCGATTGAGCGTATTGCGTTCGAGGGCGGTTCAGGTATGCCATGTGGTACAGTCGCTTGCCCAGTTCAAAAACCGGTATCCCGACGAGCAATGGGCTGAAATAATCGGTAACTGCGATACCCAGATAATGCTCGGCTGCACGGAAGAACAGACAGCCGAATATTTCTCAGCCCGCAGCGGAGATATGACTGTTGATATAAACTCGACGATGACAGTAAAGAAGACTATCGCCGTCGCCCAGTTGATCCCCCAATACCGGCATACGGAAGGTATGGGTAAACGTCGGTTGTTGACTACAGACGAAGTGTTCCGGCTACCAAACGACGAGATGCTTATTATTCTAAGAGGTGAAAAAGTGCTGCGGGCGAATAAGTTTGATTATATTGGTCATCCTTACGCGAAAAAGATTGTCAGAACATCAGTTATGGATTATGACCCGCTATATAAACAGTCGTATCAGACTGAAACGGAATTCAATCCAGATATGCCTGAATACAATTCAGATAATAATAAACCGTTTCGTAGTCAGACTGAAAATAAAAAGCCGGTAAATCCGCCGTTTATCGACTTGTTTTACCAGACTGAAACAGAATCCGATCTGGATACTTCGACGACCGGTTCTAATGGGTACGTTCATGCTGAAAACAGTCCGGTACAGCATGAATCTGATATAGCCGGGGAAGCAACGCTTGATTTAACTGTCCGGCATCAAACAAATCAGGCGATTCGTCAGACTGACTCCAAAAACAACCGAAAAAAGGTATCCCGGCCAACAATAAATCAATTTCCTGAAGCGGATTACGTAAAACTGCTTGAATCGTTCAAACCGCAATCCAATAAAAAAGCAAAACAGAGTAAAAAGGATTCGGAGACAGATACTTTTGAAGAATCGGCGTTAAATAATAATGAAACGGATGCTCTTAACGAACATACATCATTTGATACAGATGAGGAGGATACCGGCACGCAGGATGAAAATGTTCCTATATACCAGACTGAAATTGAAAACGACTTCTCTTCGTCAACTGAAGTCGATTTCGATTCAGAAGTTTTAGATTCCGCGAGCGCAGGAGACGATAATCCGCCGGACGATTTTTGATTGTTTAACAGCAGCCATATAACGGTAGTCAAAATAGATTTCCGTTTTTATTATATAGAACCAAAAATAAGCCAAAAGAGAAACTTTTTTGGACTCTTTTAATCGGAAAATAACTAAATTTAACAAATAATTTTACCGCAAATCAGCGGTTTTTTATTTAAGGCAAAAAAATATTAACTATTTTAAGGAGGATTATTTCTTATGCCTAGAAAAATAAACACTAAAAACACCGATGAAAATATCATCGACCAAAACGCAGAGAATCCAAGCGAAAACACAACTGACTCCGATGTCGGTCGGCAAACATCTCTTGAAGAAGCAAACGCTCCCCAGATTGATACCGAAAATGACAATTTAACTGAGCTTTCTGAAAATATTATTTCAAACCAGCAGATACTGCCGGAAGATGCAGGCGTTTCTCAGACTGACTTGGAAATAACCGAGTACCTGGCGGACGACGCCGCTTTAAATAGCGGCTCATCAGAATCAGATGAAAATACCGAACTTGAACAACCGGTTGAACCTGATTTCACCCTCGAATCCGGGCAATTTAATGGAACTGAGGAGACGCTGCCATCGGATACGCAAAACGTGTCTCAGTTTGACACCACAACTACTGGTAGACCCCGGAGGTCCAGAAAATCAACCGGGAATTCCGAATCCGAAACTCAATCTGACAATATGCCTGAAACAACACCCCGGAGACGGCGCACCCGCGCAAATGCAATTGTTTCCATCGACGGATCACGCAGCGTGGAAACGTCGGCAGATAAACATAACAACGATTTGCTTGATTTGGTCGAATCATTAAAAGGAAAAAAAATACTGACCGGCATGATACAGGGAATCGAGCGTTCTGCAGATAATCCCAATCTTTCCTACGCAGTCATTTATCACGGCGATTTCAAGATTATTATTCCCGCAGATGAGGTAATTGAGCCTCCGGCTGACTTCCGTAACCGGTCGCCCGGCGATGTTATGCATTATATGATAACAAAACGTCTCGGCGCGGAGGTCGATTATATAATTAAAGGCGTGGATAAAACCGGTATCGCTGCCGCTAGTCGGCTCGAAGCGATGGCAGCCAAGCGCAGGGAATACTATTTCGGCGCAGACCGCGACGGAAATAATCTGCTCTATGAAGGGATCAACGCCGAAGCACGCGTCGTTTCAGTCATACGCGCAGGCGTTTTTGTGGATTTGTTCGGGGTGGAGTCTTATATCCCGCTCCGCGAACTGAGTTACCAGCGAGGTATGGATGCGGCTGCTCAGTTCCAGCCCGGTCAGCGCGTTTTGGTTAAGATACTCTCAATAGACAGGTCCAACCGGAATAACATAAAAGTAACCGCATCGGTCAAACAGGCTACCGAAAACCCGTATGAGAAAGCTCTTCGCAAATATGTGCCCGGAAGCAGGTATGTCGGAACAGTGAGCATGGTGGACACCAATGGGGTTTTTGTATCGCTGGAAGGAGGAATAGACTGTCTTTGCTCATACCCTAAACGCGGCAGACCTCCCAGAGGCTCCCGCGTAACAATTCGCATAATCGGCATAAATCATGAAACAAACCGTATATGGGGCGCGATTACGCACATGACTACCGCAAGGTGATAAAGTAAATAATTAAGTATTTTACAGTCAATATCTTCAAATTTTCGATACGAGATATTGACTGTAAAATAAAGTTGTAAAAATTCACAAATAAATATTGCAATTGATTTATATATCTATAATGTGCAATATATAAATCCCATAGGAGAATTAGATTAGTGGCAACAATAAACTATACTCTCAGACTTGATGAAACCGACAAACAAACTACCGAGCAAGTTTTCAACAAATTCCACAGACTAAAAGATTAAAGGCGATTAAAAAATATTTATTTTTATACCAGGACAAATATATTAAAACACAACAAAATAATATTATTGCACTTTATGAATTTTTATTATTTTTGAAATCCTAAAAATTTTTAAAATTTTTTTATTTTACTATTGACAAAATAACAAAAATATAGTAAAATATATACAAAATAGCAAAAATGTGAGAAGGATATATATTTTGTATGATAGAAATAATAAATTATAATACTGTAAAAGAATTGTCTACTGATGCTAAAATGGCGTTAAATGCAAAGATTAATAATACTCAATATAATCGAATTAGTCGCAGAATAATTAATATAAATGAATTATCTGATTTTTTGGGAGATACTTTTTATAATGCTACTTTTCCAAACGGAAAAAATATTCAAACAATTGAAAATGTTAAATTTGTAAAAACGATTAAAGATACTATTGGTAGTGCCCGGAAAGCTGGTCCTAAGCGAATAGAGACTCTTATGGAGTGCGCTGTAATTTATGACACCAAAAACAAAACTAATTTACAAGATGTTGTGAAAAATACTTTTTTTTAAACGGGAGGAGTTTATTCTCCCGTAATTAATTTTAAATAATAAGAGAGTGTTACAAGGAAGGAGGAATTATGAATAACATTAACAATGAAACGGAAAAAACAGGGAAAATGCAAAATTCATTCTATGAAGATGGGAGAGTCATACGTAATTTTTCAGAGGAAGAATCTTATGATAAACCCTATGCAATAACAAGACGTTCGTCCGAACATAATAAAAACATGGTTTTTGATATTAACTTAAATGTTAGATTTTCTAAAAAGGAAAAGAATTCATAAAATTTTGAGAGGGGAAGTTTGAAATCAGTTTTAATGAAAATAAATACATAAAGAGGATTACTGTATTCGCGTATGTTGTTGTATACAGATTTGATATAGGCCCACGCGACCAATATTGGTAATCTTCTTTTATGCCCATAGGTCTTACATCCGAATTAAACTTCCTAAAGTTCAATAAAAATGAACATGTATAATTTTATTATCGCGTATATTATTTTTCAGGTAATATTGCATGATATCGTTGATTTTGATGATATATACATTTGTATAATTTATTGAATGCTTTGTCATTTTTGTTTAAGCATTATTTTACGATTATTTATGTTGTTCGTATAACGGCAGAAAGGGGTTTATTTTTAATATGGACGGACTTGTTGTTAATTTATTAAGAGATACTACTCATGAAGGATTAGAAATGGGGGACAAATTTCCGAACTCATTGTGGACTTATTATGATCATCTTCATATTAAGAAAATAAATAAGTTTGAAGATTATTTTTTAACTGACAACATTCGCGAAGAATGGAATGGCGGTATTCAATCAGTATATTTGTTTCCTCTTGGCATTGATGGAGTAGAAAACATAAAATTTGATATAAACTCAGAGTGCGAATCATCTCCATTAATATCACTTAAGAATTGTAATGTTGAATATCCTTTTTTTTGTTTTTCAAGTTTTAGATTTGAAGATGAAATAATAAAGAGAATCGAAAAAAGCGAAAAACCCGTTTATTCAAAGATTATAACGGAAATAGGTGACAAAATAAATAAAATTATTTATGAGATTGGAAAAAATGAATTAGATTTTCAAATCTTTGGTGCATTGGGGTCTGAAGATATTGTAGTATTATTTTTAGGAAAATCAATGAATTTATTTGTTGAAGTTATAGCGGCTATGCGTAGCATGGAGCATAATATGCCTAATCATAATTTGTTATTTAAATCTCCATATTCATTTTTAGGGAAAAATATTTCAAATTTTACCATTCCAAACAATTTGGATTTAAACGTAAGTGTAGATATTTCACTGCAAAACCACATAATAATCGAAGAATTTTTTAATGATTTCAAAAAGGAAATTAAAAAAATATGTCATAAAAATGGATTAGCGGATATCAATGATAAAATTGCTTATTCAATAGTATTTGGTCCTCATGATGTTAGAATAATAATACCCGCGTTTGATGGATTGTTGTCAATTTATGAAAAAGATGGTATTTTAAATTGTTCGGCTGATTTTTATAAATATAAAATAAACAATTGTCAATCTACGTGGTTTAAAGAGAATTTTAATTCTACGCATATAGCGATTATTAAAAATAACATTTGCAATTTTGATTTTTTGGATAAAATAACATGCAACGATTGTTGCCGTAAAAATGAACAAGAAGATATTATTGTGGATTTCACGAAATTTCTTGAAGATTTCAACCAAAATACAGAAAATAAATTATTTTCGCCTTATTTACTTGAAACTTTCAAATTATTATCTCATAAATATCGACAATATATGTCTTCCTCATTTAGTGACCAGTGGAAAGAAGACTTACAAAACCAATTTAAAGCATTTGTAGACAATTTTAAATATTTAGTTAATAAAAACAGTTTGGACTTAAAAGCAAATATAATAATTGACAGGATTAGAGATATTGTTCTTTGTTTAAATCACACCTATTCTTATATTGAGCAAGCAAGTCAGCTTGATTTTGAATCCCCAATACATAATATAAATTATACTGGATCATATAATCAAATTTTGAGAACTTATTACGGTATAATAAAATTATTGTTGTCCATAGGGTGTCGAATTCCGCATACCCAAAATAGTCAACAATCTGAAATTGTTTTTTCTGTAAATTTTAGTTTTACAAAAATAGTAAAATCTGAAGATTATTTAGTAAATAATAATCCAAGTGGAAAACGTTTTGTCTCATTTGACTTGCCATATGAAGCCTTCACTAATTTACCGAAATATATGTGTTATTTAGCTCATGAAGTTTATCATTATATAGCGCCAGTAAATAGAATCGAAAGAAATCGTAGTTTCTTAAAAATATGGTTGGAAATACATCTTAGATCAGCGATAAATTTATATTTGGAAGAAAATTTATTACGCGAATTAACAGCGGAAAATACAGAACTCCAAGTTGAATATGAACCCGAAATAATTAATTTATTGCAGATTATAAATAATAGTGAGGTGATCCCGCTATATGTAGAAGAGCAAATTAATAGTTTTAATAATTGGTTAGATAATATAGAGGGAAAAAATATACTTGAATTTACTTTTTTATTTTTCAAAAAAGAAATTCAAAATATATTTTTTTCAAATGATGAATCAGTACCCGATATTTTTAAATCATATTTTAATGGTGTATTAATTATAATATATGAATATATTTTGAAACATCATGATATTTCAAATTACAATGAGATTTTTCAGGAAATTGTTTCAAGATTAAATAACATAATCGTTAACGATACTAAGCAACAAGATATTGAAATAATAAAAGCTAAAATAGACACAAATATAACAAAATTTTTAAATACATTACCGCATACTTCCGATTATAAAAAAGCAAATATTCTTATGTTATCTATATTTTATGGGATAGATGAAGCTGTTTGTGATATATTTATGATCCAGACTCTGGGAATTTCATCGTTAAATGAATATTTATCTTTTATGTGTAATCATTTTGATGAAAATCAAATATCTGTAATAAAAAACCATGATATATATGTAGATAAAGATGAATATTTTTTTGTGAGATTCGGAATGATAGTAGATATGTTTTTTTATGATTATAAAAATAATTTCAATCCAACCATTCCTCTATATCCAGAAGACTGGTTATCTGACAATTTACTTAAATGGGCGACAGAAAACAAAACGAAAATAATCGATATAAACGATAAAATAGCATATTTTAGTAATAGCTATATCAAATATATTGAAAAATGCGATATATATAGAGAAAAGATTATAATACCTCAAATTCGGGAGAATTTGTTTAAGTATTTTACAGATTTAATGCAACAAGCTAATATTGATGACGGTAAAATATATAATTGGTTAAGCGATATTGAAACATTTGCAAATTATTATCAGATATATTCTGAAATAAAAAAAGATTTCAAAAATGATAGTTTTTTTCAACTTAATATAGATATGCTAAATAATTTTAAATTTCAAAAAAATAGTGCCCCCGAAAATATTATTATAGAAACGCAGACTCCAGTTATTCAATTAAATACTCTTGAAAATAAACCAGATGATTTTTATACTATTGACAGTTTAGAACAATATATTAATAAACTAGGGGGTATTCAGGCGAAATTTAAAAAAAATGATAACCCGAACCCCACATTATGGTTTAGAGGGGTCTGTTTAAAATCACACAATCTTAATCCATCATTATTGAGATCGATTCCCAAAAATAATGAATATAACCCTGCGATTTATCAATATTTATATCAACAGGAATTTCTTTCAAGATTATCGCATTATCCACATATTTTAGAAAATTTACAAACGCCAATAAATCTATTGGCTTGTATGCAGCATTATGGTGTCCCGACTAACTTATTGGATTTTACCCTTGATCCTTTAGTGGCGTTACATTTTGCCTTAAATCCTGATATCCCTCCTGATAAAATTGAGGAACCAGTTATATATATTTTTGACCCTATTATTTTTCAGCAGGCAATGAATATTAAAATAGGGAAAGAATCCTTAATGTTAAATCCCAAATTTATTTTCAATGAAATTGATAACGATTTAAAAGACTATTTTGTAACGAAGCAATCTGATTATATGGGTAAAGAGAATTATAAAAATAAAAAATCATATGTTCCTAATTATATGTATCCTGTACCAATAATAGTACCGCATGCAAATCCGAGAATTGCACAACAATCGGGAACTTTCTTGGCTTATAATTTATATTCGCATCCTATAAATGGTACATATGATTATTTGTATTTAAATAATTTGCAAATACAATTATTAAATGAAGAACCTAGCTTTCCTCATTTTTTGGAAAAAATCTCAATTAGCCTTGGAGCCAAAAATAAAATAAAACGTCAATTAGAAGTAAATATGAACATAAAAAAGGAAAAGTATTATCCAGAACTCCCCATTATTGCTGATGAAGCGAAAAATCATGTCAAAAATCAATTAAAGATAACGTAATCAATTGCTCGCAAAAACAATCTAAAATTCAAAATAATCAAGAGCCGTTGTAACAACGGCTCAGTTTGAAGACAAACCCCTGTTTGTAAAAAATCAAGCGGGGGTTTTGCATTGGGAAAAAGAGAAAGAGCACAATTTTTCGTAGAAAACACGCAGAGGGAAAGAAAAAATGTAAGCAAGATGTTTCCATTTGGCGAGTCTTTTGAGGTTTATGCAAGCAAAAGTGAGCGTGGTCTGCCTGTATCTCCGCTATCAGCTCCGCCTGGTAATGTTTCGCCTCAATCTGCACGACTTCATTTACTGCTTTTTTCGCGTTCGCGCTCGCTTTGATGTGCGTTGCGTTTCCGAACGCTAAGCTCGCGTCTACAAATCCGCAACTCACTGCCGCGTTTGATATCCGCTCAAATATCTTCTCGAATATTCCACTACCTGCGTATCGCCGTGTGTAGTTCTTCCCGAACGTCGTGAAATGCGGTATTGCCTCTATCATGTCATATCCCAAAAACCATCGGTATGCCATATTTACCTCGATTTCCTTGATTGTTTGCCGCATACTTCGGATTCCGAATATGTACTGTATCATTACTATTTTGAACAACACTATCGGGTCTACCGGCGGTCGTCCGTTATCTTCGCTGTACAATCCTTTTACTTCCTCATAGATGAAGCTAAAATCTATCGTTTTATCTATATCTCGTAATATATGCTCCTGCGGTATTATTTCGTCTATGCTTATCGTTTTCTTCTTTTTTCGGTGGTTTTCCCCTCTTTTTTTATCCCCTTTTTTCTTCTTTTCTATTCTACCACTTTTCCCTCGTCTTTGCAACAAAAATCCACCTGTTACGGTGGACCTTTGTCTTCATTCTGAATAGTCCGGTGGTACCGGGCTATTGATTTAATACTTTTTCATCGAATCGTTATTTCTGCTCTCTTTTTATAATAAAAATCTCGGCAAATTCAATTCATCGATTTCAAAGAGACTTAGCGGCTATTTCGATGATTTTGATTGTATTATTTTATCTGTTTTTTATTATTTTAATTATTTTGAAGCTGTCATTATAAATAAAATATCTCTAAATTTAATGGTATTTGCTTTTTTAATCTTGTATAACCATTATTTTTATCGTTTTTTTATATATATAATTTTTTTATATAGTTTATAAAATCATCATCTATAAAATAAGTTAGGGGGGGATTTAATAATGCTATGTCTAATGTAGCTCTCAAAAATTCTCTGTACATATTTTTCGGCAGATCATATAAACTACTATTATGTGAAATATGAATATCTTCTCTGTAAAACCAATTTAAATCTTCCGTGTTTAGCTTAATATCGCCAATATAAAATTTATAAAGAGGGTGTAAAAATCTTTCCCCAGTTATAACGACTAATTTATTTGTATTACAATTAGAAAATATATTTTTAGCTTGGCAGGCAATTATTTTAGGCAATGGAATATTATTGAAAATAAACGATGCGATTGTATTAATAGGTAATTCATCGACTTTTTCTGTTAAATTCAATATCATTTCTTGAGTTTGAATTTTTTTTAATATATCCATTAATAATTCATTATAAAAAGTAAAAGTAACTAAATTCATATGATTCCTTAATGCAAGATTTGTTAAACCATATTAACAATATCTTAAATATTTTTATAATTATTAGGCTTTGTATCATTGTAAATATAATATAAATTTAAGGTTTTTAATAAAATTGTAGTTTTGGCATTGACTATTCTTTTTCTTTTTATAAACACTTATATTTTAGTAAATTATTTTATATATTTAATTTTACAATGAGATCTAATTAATAAAACTTTATGAAAACAATTTCTATTATATGCAATATTTATAAAAATTAATCAAAATTTAAAAAATTAATTTAATGTGATTATAACTTTTCATTATAAAACTGGAATTATCCAAATTGTTTTATACATTAACTGATGGTAGTTTCGCATATGAAGTGCGATTGTCCTACCAACGAACTGGTGCCGTTTTTCGCGGCAAAATACAATTTCAATAAAAATATATACGACAGCTTTTATGTCCCTGAATAAGATTCGGCAATTGGATATGCGGTAATCACCGCTCCAAAAAATTTGCCGTATGCTCTCATCAATTATTTTGCAATACTGCCTGAACACCATTCAAAAGGCTACGGAAGCGAGTTTATGAGAATACTCCGCAATCATTATTCAAAGCGTACCCTCGTCATTGAAGCATATAATCCGTCTGCGGCGAAAAACGCCGAACGGCAAAACGAAGCCGAACGACGTGTGAAATTCTATGAGTGCGCAGGGTTTTATGTCATATACCTACAAAAAAAGCGAAAATATTCGGCGTGGATATGCTGATTATGGCAAGCAGTCAGGACGAAAATCTGAACGTAAGGGATATATATAATGCGTCCGTTTTATTTACCTGCGTTTGATTCCAAACTATGGCTGAAATTTATTGACGTAAAATAAAACTATCTTTTCGCAGGGATTATTTCAAGCCAGTAACCGTCGGGGTCTTCTATGAAATATAACCCCATGCCTTGATTTTCATAGCATATACAGCCCATTTTTTCATGCAGTTCGTGTGATTCTTTTATGTCGTCAACTATAAACGCTATATGCGACTCGTTGTCTCCGAGGTCATACGCCCCCTCTTTGTCACGCAGCCATGTAAGTTCAATCTGGTGCGAATTCGACCTGTCCGCGATAAACGCAAGCTCAAAACTCCCGTCGGCAGATTTATGCCGGCGGACTTCTTGCATTCCCAATGCTTTTTTATAAAACGCAAGCGATTTCTCCAAGTCGCATACGTTTATATTACTGTGCGCTAATGTAAATTTCATGTTTTGTTTTCTCCAATCTATGTTATTTTATTGATATTTTACCCCGTCGTTTCCGGGAAAGTGCATAGGTATTATCTTTTTCGGCGCGACGATTCTTTTAAAATGGTCTATACCCCGTCCGGCGTTATGTTTCAGACGCGGGTCATTGGGTATAAACGCTATGTCTATTTTTTGCCCAGCGAGTTTTTTTATTATACAGAGATAGCTTTCTTCGTCTTGAATCAATTCTTCGGGAGTTGATTCGTCCTCCCAGTACCAGTCGTTCAAGTCGCCTGCGTGAAATATTACGAAATCGCCTGCAGTCACTAAAAAAGATACGCCTTCATCAGTAGAACCGTATGTTTTTACGTTGACTGCGCCGCCGAATATATCAAAATCATTGCTCTCGCGAACCGTGATTATTTTTTCATTGGCGAATTTCTCCGGAACCTTGCACCCGTTGTCAAGAATATATGTAACATCTCCTAAACTACTCCAGTCAAATATTTTTGTATTGTAGTGGTCGTGATGGGTGTGGGAAACACACACGCATGTATTTTTATCTTTGAAGATTTCGGGAGTTATGACGCTTTTTTTATCCTTAAAATAGTCAAAGATAATATTATATTCCGGCAGTTCTATTAAAAAACCACTGTGGCCGATACACGTTATTTCCATTTTACCTACCTTTTTGTATTTTAAATATTAATTACATTATATAATATTCCTCTAATTTTGTCAAATACAATAAATTTTTGAATTGCGGTTTTCGTACAATAAATAATTAAATAACTCTTGACAAATACAATATTTTTGTATATAATGGAATTGCATTCCAGAATATATGAAAGAAGGTATTAGATGTATTATCACAGACATATAGAACCTGTGGTTGAACGTATCGCAAAACGAAAATCTGTTATAGTTCTGACAGGCGCTCGGCAGGTTGGCAAATCCACTATGCTAAAAACGATATATAAAGATATTCGCTATATCACGCTTAATCGTCCGCTTGTTCGTGAAAGCGCCAAAGAAAACCCGTCGCTGTTTTTCGATATGAACAAGCCGCCCGTCATCGTTGACGAAATACAGAAAGCGGCGGAATTGTTTGATTATATAAAGGATATTGTAGACGAGGACGAGGATAAAAAGAAAGGTCAATTTTATCTGACCGGTTCACAGAGCATGAAATTGATGAAAAATATAAGCGACAGCCTCGCCGGACGGACTGGCGTGATAAAACTGTTGGGTTTTTCAATGCGTGAATTATCAGGAGTTGCATATCGTGAACCGTTTTTGCCGACATTAGAATATATAAACGATATGGATAAGCCTAATGATGTCTATGATTACACAAAAATAACAGACTGTATTCACAAAGGGTTTTTCCCGGAGTTATATGAAACCGAAAGCGACCTGCACGATTGGGCTGATTTTTACAGTTCGTACTTTCAGACATATATCGAAAAAGATATAAAAGACGTTTTGAATATTCAAGATGAATCAGCGTTTATCAAATTTGTTAAAACTACCGCTTCGCTCACGGGTGAAATGCTGAACATGACTACTATAGCAGAAATATGCGGCAAGGATATTAAAACAATACGGTCATGGTTGTCTGTTCTTGAATCGAGCGGATTGATATACCTGTTGGAGCCTTATTATAATAATTTCGGCAAACGTTTGGTCAAAACGCCGAAATTATATTTTCTTGACACAGGACTAGCTTGCTGGTTATTAGGCTGGAATACTCCTGAACAACTGACAAACGGTGCTATGTGGGGACATATATTCGAGAGTTTTGTATTTGCGGAAATATTAAAGAGTTATTATAATGACGGCATTGTCAAGCCTCCGCTTTATTACTACCGTGACACGGATAAAAATGAGATTGATTTAATTATTTCAAACGGAGATACATTATACCCTGTTGAAATTAAAACAACAAGCGAGCCGACAAAATCAATGGTTAAATCGTTTCGCTGCCTTGAAAATATACCCGGCAAGAAAGTAGGCTCCGGTTCCGTGATTTGTCTTGCGAAGGAATTGTTGCCTCTTACGGATAATGTTTGGATATTCCCTGTATGTTATATTTGAGCATAATATCATTTTATATAAATTATAATATGCCAATAAGTTATTAACATAAAAATAATAATTTTCTTATAATATTCCTATATAATGAAAATACGCATACGCTTGCATATATACATTAAGCTAAATAATATATATTTCAAGAATATGGTGGACTTAAAAAAATAAACAAAGTTAGTAAAATTGGAGGATGTAAATCTATGAAATCAACAGGAATTGTAAGAAACCTTGATAATTTAGGAAGGATCACATTGCCTGCAGAAATACGCAAAATTTATAAAATCAATGATAAAGATTCTATAGAAATATTTACGAATGGCGATATGATTTTTTTGAAAAAACATGAAGCAGTCTGCATTTTTTGCGATTCGTCAGCTGATTTAATATTTCTTAACGAAAAGAGTATATGCGCAAAATGCGTAAAAGAATTATAAGGAACGGGTGATTATGCGAAAATATAAATTAATATATGACAAACCGGCGGAGGTATGGAACGACGCTATCCCGATGGGTAACGGGCGGCTTGGCGCGATGGTTTACGGACAAACGGGCATTGACAGAATACAACTAAATGAAGATTCGCTCTGGTACGGCAAGTTCATTGACCGCAACAACCGCGCAACCAAAAGTAAAATCAAAGAAATCCAAAAATATGTGCTTGACGGCAAAATACAGGAAGCCGAGGATTTAATCGCGCAGTATATGATAGGCGCGCCTATGACTATGCGTCATTACGAGCCTCTTGGCGAGCTTGATATTGCGCTAAACCAGCATACGCCGTTTGTCTTAGGCTGGACTCCCCATAGCGCGGGAACACAGAAATATTATTCCGAACTCGATATGATGACCGGCGTGAACAAAATCACGCATACGGACGCAGACGGCATAACTTATACAAAAGAAGTGTTTATCAGTTATCCTGCTGACGTACTCTGCGTCAGAATAAAAGCAAACAGACCGAACGCGATACAGCTTGACGTTCAAATGGACCGCTGCCGTTTGTCCGACGAAAAAAGACCCGACGGACGACGTCCCGGATTTTTTCAGCGGGGCGGCGATTGGGCAAGTATGCTGCTTGACGAAAATCATACTATAAGCGACGATACGATTTTGATTAAAGGTCATGCGGCTGACTTAGGATTTGCGGGAGCGGTGAAAATGGTCACGGACGGTGAATACATAAATCCATATACTATGCTCCAAACCAAAAACGCGGCCTGCGTGTGTTTGTACTTGGCAGGCTCAACGGAAAACCGCGAAGATAATCCCGCAGAAGCGGTTATATCAAGAATAGAAAAAGCTGCGAAACGCAGTTTTGACGAACTGCTGGCTGAACATATCGCCGATTTTAAGGCAAAAATGAGAAGCAGCGAGTTATTTTTAGGCGGCAATTCAAATTCTGACGATACTCCGTTCGACCAAAGGCTTGAAAAAGTGCGCAACGGCGAAGAAGATACGGGAGTCACTTCGCTTTATTTCACGTTCGGGCGTTATCTTATAGTTTCGGGCGGGCGTAAAAACTCCGCCGCGCTTAATCTACAAGGAATATGGAATCACGATTTTATCCCCACATGGGACAGCAAATACACAATAAATATCAATACTCAGATGAACTACTGGCCCTGCGAGGTGACAGGGCTATCCGACGAACATTATTCGATGTTTGAACTAATCGAAAAAATGTGGGAACGCGGGAAAGACACGGCGGAAATAATGTACGGCTGCCGCGGCAGTATGTGCCACCACAACACAGATATATACGGCGACTGCGCCCCGCAGGATGTGTTTCTCGCGGCAACCCCGTGGACTACCGGAGGAGCATGGATGGCTTTGCATTTATGGGAACATTACAGATTTACATTAGATAAAGAATTTCTAAATAAATATTATCACATTATGTGCGATTTCGCTGTATTTTTTGTTGACTTTTTAATCGAAGATAAAAACGGGAAACTTGTGACCTGCCCGTCTGTCTCCCCCGAAAACCGTTATATACTGCCTGACGGGAAAGATACCCCCGTCTGCGCCGCTCCAACGATGGACAATCAAATCATACGGGCGTTGATGAACGCATGTATAGAAGCGGCTGATATTTTAGAGATTAACGATGAATTTATTTCGGAGTTCAAGCGTATAATCCCGTTATTGCCTGAGCATAAAATCGGCTCGAAAGGACAGTTGCTTGAATGGCAGGAGGAATACCCCGAAATGACTCCGGGCATGGGGCATATCTCGCATTTGTTCGGCGTATATCCGGGCGACGAAATAAACTGGCTCGATACGCCCGAACTGCTCGGCGCGGCTAAGCGTTCGCTTGATATACGAATGGAAAACGGCGCGGGACAGGGAGGCTGGCCTCTCGCATGGTTTATCTGTCAGCACGCCCGTATGCTCGACGCTGATAACACAGGCGAAGAAATCAAAAGAATCGCAGGTTCGGGCGGCACCCGTACGATGCTCAACGGGTGCGGAGTGTTCCAGATAGACGGCAATCTCGGCGGCTGCGCAGGCATAGCCGAAGCGTTGCTCCAGAGCCATACGGGTATAATACATTTGCTTCCCGCTCTGCCAAAATCGTGGAAATCCGGCGAAGCTAAAGGATTCATGGCTCGCGGGGCATATAAGATTGATATGAAATGGGACGACGGCAAACTCACCGAAGCGGCTATTACCGGACAATATGGCGGAGAACCTGAAATATACGGCGATACGCTTGAAGTATGGGATGGCGAAAGAAAAATCAAGATGACAAAAACTATACACGGATTCAAGTTCAAATGCGAATCGGAAAAACCGTATCTTCTTAAAAATAAAGCGTAATTTGCATATTATTAATTATTTGCAGATTATATTTTTAGGAGATATTTATGTGCAGCATATTCCCATCAATTTCTGGTTTTAAAATTATATATCAGTTTCAATCTCTCTATTATCTCAAAAACAACGGGGCATATTTCGGCAGACTCCATTATGCCAAGCAGACTGAATAATCTGTCAGGCTTATTGGTATGCGGAAACTCCCTGCAAGCAGCTGGTTTGCATTCTTGGATCTCACATTTACCGTTATCATTAAGAAAACAACACGGTTTATCTTTAATCTCATATCCTTCATCTGCCGTGTTGAGATATTTGGCGATGAAATCACTTTTGGGTTCACCAAGGAATTTAGAGATTACCGAAACATCGTTTTTCGTTAATATTGTTGAATATGATTTGCAGCAGTTGTTACATTTGCAGCAATCATACGCGGAAAACAACTCGTCGTGAAGTCTCAGAAAATGTTCATCCAATTCGTCGGCGTCAACATGGCCTTTTAGAAATAGTCTGAACTTCATGTTTTGATCAGCAAATTTTTGTGATATTCCTTTGATCTTTGACGGCTTTATCATATTTGCACCTCATAAATATTTTTTGTTTTATATTTATAATTATACCACAAATTATATAATACGCAACAGGATATAGAGATTTTTTTTGGATAAACACAATTTTGGCTTCGTTCTTGTAATTGACTAATATATTATTCCAAAATAATAATTATAACAGCAATCAACCAATTATCCTTCGGATTTATCCGAGGGATTTTTTCATATAAAACATAAAAAGCAAAAGGAGATTTTACATTATGCTTATACGTAAATTTAAAACAATCGTTTCATTTATATTAACGGTAACCGTATTGAGTATATGGCTCACATCAACTATATTAGTCGTTTACGCCGATACGGACGGAAGCGAATTAAAGACTACCAAGCAACCGGATAAATTGGTATTGAAGTTAGGCGACGATTTTGCCGGAGCGGAATTCGAGTTAAAACTTGATTCCGGGGTCTTCCCTGTCCCAATCAAAGCCGATAAATCCGGCACGCTTACCATGGAGCTTGGCGGCAGCAAGACATATACTCTCACACGCATTAAACCTGTATCCATACCAGAACCAATCAATGTTATTACGTCTCCGCCTGTAACTGAAAATATACTCAATGCAAATTCGGAAACTTCAGAGATTCCAATTGAATCTATAAGCGCGGATACAACTGAAATTGATCCTGAACCCGATAATAACATACCCGGTAATTCAATACCCCTGCCGCATTTGATTTTTTTCATCGGCGGGATAATATTAATTGTCGTCGGATTTTTTGTTATTCGCGCATTAAAAAAACGAAGGGAATACTATGACGACGATGATGAGGATACGGATTATAACGAGTATGACGACGACGAATAACCAATCTCAGTCTGGGAGTGGTTTTGCACGATAAACCGCCAAATAATCGCAAAAATAATGAAAAAATTTATCAAATTCTATTGACAAAAATATAAATATATGATATAATTATAAACGTACAAAGCCTTGCGTTCAGGCTCCCGTACGAAAGAAAAACTTCTTTCGTTACCACATTCCTAAAAAGCGAATGGAACCGGGACGGAACCGCGCGCACTGAGCGGTTTCCCAATAACGCGGGTTATTTGAATTGAATAAAGCCGGAAGGCTGCGAAATACCTTACAGAGTCAAAGCTGAGTGAGACGCCAATATTTCAGCGCTTGGTTCTGTATTGTTTTTTTGCGGTCCTTCCGGCTTTTTGTCGTTAATTATTTTGATTTATTTTATTAAAACAGAGGTGAATCTATATGAAAAAATCAAACATAAATAAAAGAAAGGGATTTGATATCCCCGGTATGAAACGCATGCGGTGTCCGTATTGCGGCAGCGCGGTGCATTTCCGCAGCGCGGACGGTATTTATAAGGATAACTATAGTAACGCTAAATTATATGTCTGTACGAAATATCCCATTTGCGATTCGTATGTCCGCGTACATCCGGGTACGACGATACCTGTAGGCAGTCTGGCTGACGCCAAGCTCCGGATGTTACGGGTAACGGCGCATCAGCATTTTGACAGATTACATGAAACCGGGCTTATGTCCAGAAAAGAAGCATACGGCTGGCTGGCGTTTATGCTTCAATGTCCGTTATCGCAGGCGCATATCGGATATCTGAGTGAATACTATTGCAATTTAATAATCGAAGAAAGCGATAAACTCTTTGAAAAATCCAAATGGAAACTTAACAAAAAAATCCGGCAGGAATCAATAAACGGGGGTGACTATCGTGCCGCTCAATGAAAAACAAAAAAACCTTGTGGAAGATAACATGGGTCTTGTGGGAACAGTTATTAAAGAAAACGTCAGAAACGTAAATAAGTTAGGGATATTTACATATCAGGATATATTCCAGATAGGTTGCGAAGGGCTCTCCAGAGCCGCGTTGAATTACATGCCAGGGGAAGATAAGTTCAGCACTTTCGCTTACATATATATCCGCAATGCGATTTTCAACGCGCTGGACTACGCATCTGTCCGCCGAAAGAAAGAAGATATCGCCGACGCTGAAACTGTTTTTGGATTAATGCCGGTTCAAGATGACAACTTTGATGATATTTCCTCAGAATTGACAGCCAGACTTGATTCGGCAAGAATCCAGGCAACAGGCGTGGCAGTTAAAGGTATCGACGCTATTAAACTTATGGCGGAAGGATACACCTGCCGTGAAATCGGAGAATTGATGGGAGGCGTTTCCGCTAATAATATAACCGCCTGGATATCCAAAGCGCGGGCGTTCTTAAAAAATGATCCTTATATAAGAGCTGTGAGGGACACATTATGAAGAAAATAATAAAACAATGGGCCGCGCCTGTGCTGTGCGGCCTCTTTATTTTTATGCTGTTTAAGTTCGTGTTATTTATCGGATATGTTCCGTCTGAATCCATGGAACCTACGATAAAAGCCGGTTCCTGTATTACCGGATGTCGTATTGTCGGCGAGATCAGGCGCGGCGATATAATTGTCTTCAAACACAATAATATTATGCTCGTAAAACGTGTTGCGGCTATACCGGGAGACATTATATATATTGATGCTACCGGAGAAGTTATATTCGTTAATGAGGGACATCCAAACGCTTCGCTGGTATTAACTGTACCTGATGGTGGTTATTTTATGTTGGGAGATAATATCGGTAATTCTGACGATTCCCGTATATGGAAAGATCCGTTTATATCAAAAAATCATATTATTGCAAAAATATGTATATACAAATAAATTAAATTTATTTTTGTACGCAGCCATTTTTTATTTTTTAATATAAATTGGCAATTCATCCCGACTACCTAAACGACTGATAAATTCCTACGACGTTATATCAAATTGCATGGAATATAGCAATTCCGGAAATCAATGGGTATAACTTCTTCGCACATACAAATGATACCGCCCGCTCCGGTTTCCACAGTTGTTTTCCCCAATATCTCAAACTTCCTGATTTCCCGGCGGTCAGGGTTTGCGGATTTTTTTATTTCCAGCGGATGAATCAAATTATTTTCCTCAATAAAAACATCTATCTCTTTCGCGTTGGAATCCCGGTAGTAGGTTATATTGGCTTTCAACGGAGAATAAGAATAACTTTTGAATAATTCCGCAACCACATAATTTTCAAAGAAATGCCCACTGGCTGCGCCTTTCATCAAAGTTTCGCGTGTTAACCACATGGAGAGATACGCCGCAAGCCCGGTATCGCAGAAATACAATTTAGGCGTTTTGGCAAGCCGTTTCAACGCATTGTTTGAATAAGGTTGTAACAAATAAACAATACACAGCCCCTCTAACAGTTCAAGCCATTCTTTCGCGGTGGGTTGCGAGATACCCGCTGTCTCAGCAAGGGTTTTATAATTAACCTGTTCGCCTACTAACGCGGCGCAGGCGGTAAGGAATTTACCGAAACGCAACGAATCGGTGATGCCGCCTAATTCCGTAACGTCTCTCATCAAAAAAGTATTGATATATGAATCGTAATATTCCTGCCGCTGTTCGGCGTCCGCATGAACCGCCATCGGCATACCGCCGCTCCAAATATGTTCGAATACGTCGATTATATTATTTTTAGCAACAAGTGTTTGTCTTTCCTGTAAACAATCAAGCGAAAAATCCAAATCATTCGGAAAAACAACGCCCATTTTTTCGGTTTGGGATAAACTGTGAAGATTCAAAATACCGACGCGCCCGGCTAACGTTTCCTGCGCTTTCCTCATCATTTTGTATTGCTGCGAACCCGTCAGCCAAAAACGACCGGGTTCTTCGCTCTCATCGCATAAAATTTTAATTTGCGTAAATAAATCCGGCGCATATTGCACCTCGTCAATCAGAATCGGCGGTTTATAGGTTTGAAAAAATAAAACAGGATCAGTTTGAGCGAGTTCACGCGCCATTTTGTTATCGAGAGAAACATAAGTGCGGTTTTGGTTTTCCGATAAGTGTTTCAACATAGTGGTTTTACCTACTTGTCTTGCTCCCGTAACCAACACCGCTTTAAAAAAACTATTCATTTTCAAAAATTTGCGTTCTAAATGCCTTTTAATATATTCCATACCGCGCCTCATATTTACGATAATATAAACTACACTTTATTATATCATAAATTGTTCGATTTGTCAAGAATAATTTTTACGGGTTCACGGTGAACGCATGAAAAAAGATTAAGAAAAAACGGAAAAAAGAACATCAGCCATAAAATCGGCATCATACTGGCATTTTCTGCGTTTACGAGCAAGACTCATCTTAACGGGGTAGTTTTTGAGGATATTTGTGGCAATATGGCGGATAACGGCAAAATTTTCGGCGACATTGGCATTGCGAATCTGACAGTCATCTTCGTGGAAAACTACATCGAGACACCAATGTAAACTGTTTTCAATACCCCAATGAAACCGCGCTACTTTGGCAAATAAATCCATACGCATCAGCGATGTAATGAAATATCTCGTTTCTTCTCTGGTTTTGTTTTTCTCTGTAACCGTCGATTTTACCATGCCTATACCGTTCATATTCGTCCATTCGTCTCTGTTGTGTAACCACGTGATATTCGTTTACAAATAGTATTCGCGTTTCCTTTGGTACGATAAGGTCTAACTCAAAGAGTTCGTTGCTCCATAACAATCGTTCGGTAATAGCGGAAGCGGCTTTGCCGAAAACATCGGAGAACACGTCGTCCAATTTGATGTTGGAAATGGTGAGGTAGTTTTGCGCGGTTTTTCTCTCCTGGCATATAGCTTGTCAGTTTTGAGTGATAATGAACCAAATCCCAAAGCTGTCGAATATCTGCTGGAGGAATAAAGCTCCCGTTGACCAAGTCGTGTTTGAAAATATCAACAATCCATTTCGCGTTTCGCTTGTCAGTTTTCTTACCCTTGATAATGTTGACAGAACATTAATAGGCGAATGCGAAGTAAAAACTACCGGACATTGGCTATCATACAAACAATATACCTGTAATGTGGATAATGTTGAAGGGCGACACGATTTATATA
>Ga0082212_10000848_pt1 | contig 44856 bp, 33 predicted proteins | sample TergutNt197P3_FD_71548 | JGI IMG/M metagenome (GOLD analysis project Ga0082212, IMG submission 71548) | Neocapritermes taracua P3 segment gut microbial communities from Petit-Saut dam, French Guiana - Nt197 P3 | ecosystem: Host-associated > Arthropoda: Insects > Digestive system > Gut ... | reverse complement strand
GCTATGGGCTTCTAACCCCCGCCCTGTGGACGGATCCGGCGGATTTCTTCACCCATGCACTTCAAAACGCCTCCGGTTTCTCCCGCTGGACCGGTGTGGTGGTCTTTCGGGGGATGGTGTTTGACCATGGGGTGAACCCCTTGCCCCGTTATTATCTGCCCTACATGATGCTGGCGACCCTTCCCCTGTATACCCTGCCCCTCGCCGCGGCGGGCCAGGCAGCAGCCGTTCTTCGGGTGTGCAGGAAAAGGCTTGCCGCCCTGAGGGATGAAAAGACCCTGATGCTGGGGGTGCTGACCCTGTGCTGGCTGCTGCCCCTGGGCTATGCCATGGCTGCCAGGCCCCTGGTGTACAACGGCTGGCGTCATTTCTACTTCGTGTTCGCGGGGGTGGCCCTGCTGGCGGGTTTCGGACTGCAAGCCCTGGCGAGGGCGGCCGGGCAAAGGATATGGGCCAGGCGGGCGGGGGCGGCCCTGCTGTGCGGCTGTTTGGCGGTTTCGGCTGTACAGATCATCGCGAATCATCCCTACCAGTACGGATATTATAACTTCCTTTGCCGGGGCACGGCAGCCGCCCGGATGGAGCTGGATTACTGGGACGTAAGCACGGTAAATGCCATGGGGCTGCTCTGCGAGGCCCAAAGGAAGGAAAACCTCCCCCTGGTGCTGGGCAGCCGGGATGAGATGAGCTTTTTTGGCGTACGCCACGGCTATGAAGTGCTGCCGGCGGATATGCGCGCCAAGCTGGAAATCCTTGAGGATGAGGACGCGCCCTATCTGTTTTACAACACCACCTATGCGCTCATTTATGGGGTGGAGCCTCCCCGGGGATATCATGAGCTGCTGACCATCGAAAGTTTTGGGAATGTGTTGTGCACGGTTTATGAGCGGAGCGGGGAATGATCGGAAAGGCGGCTTTCCCATGCCTGAAGAAAAGAGGACCAAGGAAACTCCAGAGGAGGACATGCTTTTACCATCCGGTCCCCGCCGGGGGCGCGGACCGGTTACAGGCGTTGATTTGAGCGATCTGGACGCCCTGCGCCGGCCCTTTTGTCAGGATCCCTTCTTTCACCTGCGGCCGCCCCTGCGTCAGGAGACGCTGCTGCTGTCCCTTGAGCTGGCGGCCATGACCTACCGCCTGGACCTGGACGCCTGGATGGATGCGGGATGGAGGGATGTGTCCATCCAGACTGACAATCTGCTGCAAACCGGCAAGCCGTCACACGGGCCAAAGCCGTTATCACAGAAGTTGCGCCGGTCTGCGCACAGCGTAAGGATGCTCTCTCAGAAAGGGATTCGGCCTTTGCGCGGGGTGAAGATTCTTACATATCGGGCAAGCCGTTCTTCCGACGAGCTGAGCCAGCATGAACTGCGCCGCCGGCAGGATCGGGCCAGGAGCGCCCTGCGGGAGCGTAACCCCATTCAGCAGGTGCTGGGGGCGCTGCGGCAACGGGAGCGGAGCGATACCATCAAGGCCGTCATCCTGCTGCGCCGGCAGCGCGCCGGCAGATATATCGTGGCCATTGGGTTCATGGGAACAGGATCACGGTTTTATGATTGGTTTTCCAACTTTCGCTTTACCACCGAGGAAGGTTTTCACAAGGGATTTGCCCAGCTGACTGAAGCGTTTGAGCGGAGTGCGGAACGGATTGTCTTTCCGGATACGGCTGCGGAGATGGGGTTGGAAACGCTGACCCTGGCGGATATTCTGGTGGAAATGCGAAGATTGAACAGCCGCTTTTTCCTGTGGATGGCGGGTCATAGCCAGGGCGCGGCAGTGATGCAGATACTCTGCCACAAGCTGATGAATGACTGGCATGTGCTTCCCCAAAACATGCTGGGCTATGGCTTCGCTTCACCCACCGTAGCCACGGGTCGGCTTTTGTATGACCCTGCCGGCTATCCTCTCTATCATGTGCTCAATGATGACGACCTGGTACCCCGTCTGGGCGCTCTTTTGCACCTGGGCCTCTGTTTGGAGTACCGGGCCGGCTCGGCCCTACGCCGTTCTTGCTACGGCTGGAACGGCGATGAGGCTGCGGCGGCTCTGAGAGAGTCGCTGGAACCTTTTTTGCTGCGGATGACGGATACCCTCCGAGCCATGGAGATCTGTGTGGCCTTTTGTTACTGCCTGCTGGAGGAAAAGGCGGAGGAAAACCTCAATGCCTTGATGGATCAAAAATGGAGCTTTTTCCTCATTGATCGAATGCTCGCCTACGCCGGGGGCAAAGCCAAGGATATGATTGAGGCCTTTTCCCGCCATGCCAGGAATGGCTACAGGGCGCTTGCGGGCCGGGATATGGATGGAAGCCGAATCGCGGAACTGAAGGAGGATATGCGCCCCATGGTGCGGCAGTACACCCTGCGGCAGATGCTCAGCGGTTTGTCCAGCCTGACGGCCCCTCCACATACCCTGACGGGAGAGCCGCCCAAGCGGTTGGGCGCTTACAGTTTTATCGCCACATCGGGCTTTCGAGGGCTTATGCCTTACATCTGGGTGAAGCAAAAAGGCGGCTTACCCGTCCGTCGGTTTGCCGAAGCCGCTCTGCGGAGCGACGTTTCCCAACCTTTGCCAAGCTTCCGGATACCCGCTGTACGAAAGCAAAAATCATCCGCCGCCTACCTTCCCAAGGGGCCGATAGGCAGGGGTATTGGCGCCCTTCGCAGAGGGAACAGGGCACAAGCCAATGATTACCGCCGGCCTGCAAGCAAACCGGTGGCCACCGCGAACATCAGGTTGAATCCGCCGCAGTCTCCATCTACATCCAACATTTCTCCGGCGGCGAAAAGCCCTTTTTGAAAGCGGCTTTCCATTGTATCGGCGCAGAAATCCGACGGGACGATTCCCCCAGCGGTCACCTGGGCGCTGCTAAAGCCGCGTACCCCTTTGACCGTTATGGGCAGCTCTGTCAAGCTCTTAGCCAGGGCGTCATACACCTTGTCCGAAAAGCGCCCAATGGCGAGGTCCCTGTCCAAAACGCCGGCGGCGCCCATGAGGGCTTGGCTAACCTGAGGCATCAGCATGCCGGTGAACAGCTCCCCCATGGGCAGCTCCGGCCGTTTGGAAGCGCGGTCCCGAAGAAACCGGCTTAACCGGGGCAGGTCAGTGCCTTCCTGATTGATTTCCTCCCGCATGTCTACCGTCAGCATACAGGACCCCGTAACAAACCGGGCCAGCTGCATGGCGGCGATACCGCTTACTCCGTCCTTGGCAAAGAGGAGCTCCCCGCGGGTCCGGTGCAATTCCCTACCCCGGACATCCCGCAGGGTCAAGGTAGCTCTGATTCGCTGCCCGGCAAGGGCGGCGGGCTTTGTCGCGGTGAGCAGGGCGCATAGGGCGGGCCTGCATGGGATGAGGGTATGGCCAAAGCCTGTCAGCAAGCCGTAGGCTGTACCGTCTGTGCCGTGGGCGGGAGCGGCGGCGCCCCCGGCCGCAACAATCACCCGGCTGGCCCTGTACTTTCGCGCCGTTACTTCCGCCGGGCCGGCTGGTATTTTACAGGGAGGCGGTGGTGCGCTCTCCTCCGCGTCAAGCACGAAACTCGCCCCTTCAACGGACAGCCCCGTGACCCGGGTACGGGTACAGATTTGAACCGCCAACTGCCTTGCCCGGAGCCGGAGTGCGTCCACAGCTACCGCCGCCTGCAGAGCGGCGGGGTAGCACCGCCCCTCTTCTTCCTGCCGCAGGGGAACGCCCAGGTCCTCCCAAAAGGCTGCCAGCCGTTCATAGGGCATGCGGCGAAGCACCTTGGCCGCGAAGGCGGCGTCTCCATAATACAGAGGCGCGCCGCGATTAAGGATGTTTCCCCGGCCGTTGCCTGTAACGCTTAACTTTTTCAGCGGTTTTTCGTTTCGCTCCAGGACGGTTACGTCGCCGCCCTCCCGGGCCGCTTCTACCGCCGCCGCCATCCCCGCTGCTCCGCCGCCGACCACCACGGTTTTTTCCATCTTATTTCAACGCCGCCTCAACCGCCTGGGTTACTGCCTCATAAAACGTGGGATGGGCTCGCATGGGCCGCAAAAGCTCCGTGGCGGAAAGGCCCTGTGATATAGCCAGCGTCAGTTCTCCCAACAAATCCGTTGCCCGGCCGCAGAAAATTTGCGCTCCCAGCAATTGTTTGGTTTTTTGATCCACCACCAGCTTGATAAAACCCTGGCTCAGCCCCTCGATAAGGCTGCGGGCATTATGGGCCATATGCGCCTTGCCAACGGACACCTCCCGGCCCTGCGCCTTTGCTTCCTCTTGGGTTAAGCCAATGGAGGCGGCTTCCGGCGTAGTATATACGCAACTTGGCGTCAGCCTGGTGAGAATGGGCTCTTTTTGGCCCAGTATATGGCTCACAGCGGCCAGGCCCTGGGCATGCGCCGTATGGGCCAGTGTAGAAATGCCGTTTACAGCCCCCACGGCATACACCCCCGGGAGAGTGGTCTGGTAATACTCGTCCACTGCCCAATACCCGTGATTCATGGCGGGAGCTATATCCTCCATGTAGGACCCCTCCGTGGCGGGTCTCCGCCCCGTGGCAAGCAGCACCCGCTCGGATGCGACGCTCTGGAGGCCGCCTTTTTCCAAGATGGCTACAAAAAATCCCTGCAAGTCCCTTGCAATTCGCTGCAGCCGGGTGTCCGTCATCAACCGGACGCCCATATCCTTGAGCAGGAGTTCCACACCGTGGCTCAGTTCCTGGTCCATCATGGGGAGGCAGTTTTTGTCCGTTTCCAATAGGGTTACGTCCACGCCAAGTCTGGTATAAACGCAGGCCATTTCCACGCCGATGACGCCGCCCCCCACAATGAGCAGGGACCGGAAGGGGTGCGCTCCGGCTTCCCCTAAAAGGTCGTCGCTTGTCCAAACATCAGGGTCGTTACAGCCCGGCAAGGATAGCCGGGCAGGTTTGCCGCCTGTGGCCAGGATCACCTTGTCCGCCGTCAGGCGCTGGCTCTCCCCATCCTTGGCTATGCGTATCTGAAACGGCCCGGCGTTGGTCAGCAGGGTTCCCGTGCCTTCCAGCAGGTGAATCGAGGTCCTCATGACCCTATCCGCAATTCCCTGGGTCAGCTGGGCGACAATCTCATTTTTTCGGGCCAGCATAGCCCGGCGGTCAAGAGGAACCGCCGCGTTTGGGGCAAAGGGCCGAGCCGCGGCATGAGCCTCCGTGATCTGAAGGTAGGTTTGGGTGGGTACGCACCCCCGCTGCAGACAGGTCCCGCCCAGCCTATCCCTCTCGATAAGGGCAACGCTCATACCATGCTTGACCGCGTACATGGCGGCTCCATAGCCTCCCGGACCGCCGCCGATTACCGCCAGATCATAATGCATCGTTTCGCCTCCTTGGAAGGTCAGCTTTCATATCCCCTGTCCATGGCGCGCATTTTGCCGCAAATCAGCGCGCACACATCTCCCGCTATCTGCCGGAGAGCTGCGTCCGTCAACAGGTCCAGCTTCTGTTCAAGCCGGTTGCCAATGGCGGAGATAAGATAGGGCGAGCCGGTGAGGCCCTGCTCAACCCGGTCAAACAGGGTAGCCTCCATGGCGTCGGTAAAGATTTTTGCCGCGCGGATAACACCGCCCTCCACCTGGAGTTTGACGGTTACACCGCCCCAGGGAAACCGTTCGCTGACGGTAAATCCGTAGGGCAGTGCTGCGGGATATACCCAATTATGATCCTCAAACCGATCCGTAATCCTCTCCAGGGTGGGCCCATCCAGCATATACTCGTCCAGCATGGCGGGCGTCTGCCGGTATATTTTTCCAAAAGCGTGAAACAGCGCCTCCTGCATCAAACGGACGTCGATTTCGGGGCAGAGGCTTTTCAGGTTAACAAGCCGGCCGGGCGTGCTATTCATAGCCTGTTGCTGAAAGCGGCCGGGATTCGCGGTTAAGTACAGGGCCATCTCGTCCAGGTTGCAGTCCATAAGGAGGGTACCGTGGTGATAGGCGCTGTGCCCTGCTTTGTAAAAGGAATTGCCGCTGAGTTTGCATCCGCTGATGTATAGGTCGTTACGTCCGCTCATTTCCACCGGGATGCCAAAGGCGTCCACAGCCATGGCAACCACCGATACCTGCCTGGCGATATCAAACTCGGCCTTGGGTACGATGAACGTGAAGTTTAAATTGCCTAAGTCATAATAAACCGCGCCGCCGCCGCTGAGGCGGCGGGCGATCTTTCCGCCGGATTCCAAAAACTCCTCCACCCTGCATTCGTACCATGGGTTTTGATTGCGGCCTATTACAATGGCGTGCTGGTTTTGCCACAGGTACAAAATCGCTGTTTCCTTGGGCAGGGTATCCATGAGGTGCTTTTCCACCGCGAGGTTATGGTACGGGTCCGTCCCCCGCGCTATCAAGCAGGCGGTACGTTTGATCATGGCTTTGCTTTTGGCGCGTATCGCAGGATGGGAGTACGGGCGGCGGCTACGTCGTCCGGCCGTCCGATGTCTGCGCGGCGCGGAGTGCCGTGCATGCTTTCCGGATCCTCGCGTAGCTGTTTCAAAATCGTGTTCAGTGCTTCCACAGCGCGCTCAAGGGTCAGGAGGCTTTCGGTTTCCGTAGGTTCAAACATCAGCGCCTCATGAACAATGAGCGGGAAGTACATGGTGGGCGGATGAATGCCGTGGTCAATAAGCGCCTTTGCCACATCCAGGGCTGTTACGCCATATTGGTCCCTGATGTCCTGAAGGGTCAGCACAAACTCGTGCATACAGGGCGCGTCCTTGTCCGGCCGGTAACCGATCTCCTTGAGACGATGGAGCAGATAGTTTGCGTTCAGCACCGCGTGCTCGCCCACCGCCCGCAGGTTGTCCCCTCCCAGGGTTTTCAGGTAACACAGCGCCCGTACCATCACGGTAAAATTACCATGAAAGGCTTTCATTTGAATCCTTGCGGGCCTGCCTGCGCTGGACGCTCCGGGCAAGAAGGGGATCAAGGCCTTTTTCACGCCTACGGGACCGCTGCCAGGCCCGCCTCCCCCGTGGGGCGTGGAGAAGGTTTTATGGAGATTCAGGTGTGTTACGTCAAAGCCCATATCCCCGGGCCTGGCAACGCCCAGGATGGCGTTTAAATTTGCCCCGTCGTAATATAGCAACCCTCCCGCCGCGTGTATCATTTCCGCGATTTGCAGAATGTCCTTTTCAAACAGGCCCAGTGTATTCGGGTTGGTGAGCATGATGCCCGCCACTTCATCGGAGAGCAGGCCCTGCAAAGCGCTTAGATCTATACAGCCGTCGGCCTGGCTGGGCACGTTCACCACCTGATATCCGGCCACGGCGGCTGTGGCCGGGTTGGTGCCGTGAGCACTGTCCGGAACAAGGATTTTTGTGCGCTTTGCATCTCCCCGGGACTCGTGGTATGCCTTGATGCACAGCACCCCGCAGAGTTCTCCGTGGGCGCCGGCGGCGGGTTGCAAGGTAAAGGCGTCCATGCCCGTGATTTCGCAAAGGGCGCCGCTGAGGTCCTCCACCACCGCCCGGCAGCCTTCCGTGGCATGATCCGGGGCCAGCGGGTGCGCATTTAAAAACCCGGCCAGGGACGCGGCGGTTTCGTTGATGGCGGGATTGTACTTCATGGTGCAGCTTCCCAAGGGATAAAATCCGTTATTCACCCCGTGAGTCCGCTGAGCCAGCTGGGTGTAATGGCGGGACACATCAATTTCGGCAAGTTCCGGCAGGATGGGAGGATCCTTCCGCCGGAAGGCTTCCGGTAAGGCATGGGCCGGCGTGTCCGGCGGTGGGATTACATCACTGAATCTGCCCGGCACACTTCTTTCGTAATTCAATAATGGCGTTTCGTTCATTTGGCACACGCCTCCCTTACGATCCGCGCCACCTGGTCCAGCGCTTCTTTATCGGCTTTTTCCGTGCAGCACCAAAGCATATCCCCGCCATGAAGCGGCAGGCCGCTGAGCACGCCCTCCCTTTCCAGGGCGGCCTCCACCTGGGCTGCGGGTACGGGCAGCACGGTGCAAAATTCATGGAAAAACGGACCGTCATACCGGAGGGAAACGCCGTTGATGCCGCACAGCGCTTCCGCCAGGTAATGGGCTTTGGCCAGACAGTTCTCCGCCACGCGGGTAAGGCCATGGAGGCCCATGTAGGTCAGGTATATCCCGGCGGTCAGCGCGCAGTGAGCCTGGTTGCTGCAGATGTTACTGGATGCTTTTTCCCGGCGAATGTGCTGCTCCCGGGCTTGCAGAGTCAGTACAAAAGCCCTGCGGCCCTCCCCGTCCTTGGTCTGGCCTACGATGCGCCCCGGCAGCTTGCGCTGAAGAGCTGCCGTTGCGGTGATGTAGCCCAGGCTGAGTCCGCCAAAGGCCATGGGCAGTCCAAAGGGTTGCGCGTCGCCGCATACGATATCGGCGCCAACCTCCCGCCCTCCGGGCAGCAGCGCCAGCGTCATGGGGTTGGCTCCGAGCACGCACTTGACGCCTGCGGCTTTGGCTCGGGCGAAAAGAGCGGGCACATCCTCCAACAACCCATAGAAATTGGGTTGCTGTACGTACAGGCACGCTACGTCCTCCTTCAGCAGGGTTTCTAGTGCGGTCAGGTCGGTGCGCCCGTCCTTCATGGGCGTCATACGCAACTCGCTCCCGGAGCCAAAACAATAGGTTTGCATGGTGGCGATGGTGTCGGGATGAATGGCGGCGCTGACCAGCGTAACATCGCGCTTTCTTTCCCGGCACATGACAGCGGCCTCGGCGGCGGCGGTCGCCCCGTCGTATACCGACGCGTTGCTGGCGTCCATTTGGGTCAACTCGCACATCAGGCTTTGGTATTCAAAAATGGACTGCAGCATCCCCTGGGACATCTCCGCCTGGTAGGGGGTATAGGCTGTCACAAACTCTTCCTTTGCGGCCATCCGGTTCACCACCGGGGGAATAAAGTGATCATAGCAGCCCGCGCCCCGCAGGGTCAGGCGATAGCGTTTGTTCAGCCCTGCGATGCTCTCCATGGCGGCGAGGGCCTCCATTTGGCTGAGGCCTTGCGGAATGGGAATGGGCGACCTAAGCAGCACGCTGCCCGGGATGTCCGCAAACAAGTCCTTCATATCCGCAAGCTCCAGAGCAGTCAGCATGGCATGACGCTCGGCGTCCGTGTGGGGAAGGTAATGTCCCATGGCACATCCTCCTGATCTATTGTTGATCCAAAAATTCCTGATAGGCTTCAGCGTTCAGCAAATCGGCCCTGTCGGAAATGTCGGTTACCCTGCAAAACCATGCGTCATAGGGAACCTCGTTGATCTTTTCCGGGCTGTCCAGCAGAGCCTCGTTGATTGCGCCGACCGTGCCGGTAACAGGGCTGTACACATCGCTCACAGCCTTCACGCTTTCAACGTCAGCAAAAGGTTCGCCCTTTTGCACCGCGCCCCCTTCCTGAGGCAGATTCACAAACACCAGGTCTCCCAGCTCTTGCTGGGCGAAGTCGCTCAGGCCTACCAGAGCGGTCTGATCGTCCTCAAAAAGCACCCACTCATGACTTTTGGTATACATCCGATCACTTTTAATCTCCATGGATTTCCCTCCTGACGGTAATTTGAAGTTTACCCTTTCCCGCTGTTGGTTTTGTCATGCACGGAACCGGAACGGGAGAAGGATCAAGGGGCTTAGCCCCGAGCTCGACTGTAAAAAGGCAGCGGCACTACATCCGCCTCCACGCCCTTACCGCGTATCTCCACAAACAACCTGCTTCCCACCAGGCCCCGGGCAGTTTCCACCAGAGCCATCGCCACTGCCGCGTCCTGGGAGGGAATGAAGGTTCCGCTGGTGATATGCCCTACCTGCCGGTCTTGATGGAGGACGGGAAAATGCTCTCTGGCGATTCCCCGACCCACCATCCGGAGGCCGATCCTGGTACGCTGGGGCGGTCCGGCGTTAAGCAGAGCGGCCTTGCCGATAAAATCCGGCTTCTCCAGCTTCACGAAGGGGTGAAGGCCTGTTTCCATGGGAGAGATGGTATCATCCATCTCATGTCCGTACAGGGGCATGGCCGCTTCCATGCGCAGCGTATCCCTGCAGCCCAGGCCGCAGAGCTGGAGCCCGAAGGGTTCTCCTACGGCTGTCAATGCGTCAAAGAGCCTTTCAGCGTCCGTGGCGCGGGCGTACAGTTCGAAGCCGTCCTCACCGGTGTAACCGGTGCGGCTGACCAGGCACCTGACCCCTCCTACATCCACGTCCGGCAAAAAGCTGTAATACTTCTGCGGAAGCGTCTCCGTCAGCGTCCGCAGCATCGCGTCCGCCCCGGGGCCTTGCAAAGCCAGCTGACAATAATCGTCCGACAGATCCGTAATGACCGCCTCTCCGATCCGATGGGCTGTCATATGCCGCAGATCCTTTTCCCGGTTGGAGGCGTTGACAACCACCAGGTATTTCTCCTCTCCCAGGCAGTACACCAGCACGTCGTCCACCACGCCTCCCTGGGGGTTCAGCATGGGGCTGTAACGCACACGGCCCTCTTGAAGGCTGGTAAAATCATTGCATAGGAGGTTCTGCAGATTGGCAAGGGCGTCCCTTCCCTCAAAGAGGACCTCGCCCATATGGCTCACATCAAACAGGCCTACCGCCTCCCGCACGGCCCTGTGCTCCGCGATGACCCCCGACCGATATTGCACAGGTAAGGCATAGCCCGCGAAAGGAACGATTTTTCCGCCGTTTTCCGCATGCCTTTCATACAGGGGTGTCTTCCGAATCCCTTGTTCTTCCATATTTGTCTCCTTTGCACACGATTTTGGCGCAATATGCATTGTTGCCAAAAGTCTGCAATCAGTATACGGCAGGGGAGATCGTATGTCAATTGGGAGCGGAGACGCGCTGCAATTTCTCCATTTATTTTCTTGGCCGTTTGATTTTATGGAACCGTTAACGCTTCCGCCCAAAGGGCGGCGGTGTTCAGAAATATGCCCGGAAATCCTGGATAGCCCTTGCGCCCGAGTGTTCTCTATGTCATAATAATCGGGAAGCATCCATCGGCGGATTAACCGCGATGGGCGGGGAAGCGGCCCTGTCCGAGTACGGTTTGCCGCGGTGCGGGTAGGAAAGGAACGCGAAATCATGAAAAAAATGAATCAATGGCTCTCTCTGTTGCTCTGCTTTTGCATGCTGGCGGTTTCGGCGGCTCTTGCGGAGGCGCAGCCGGCGGCGCCGGTAATCCCCGGCGCCGAATTACAGGATGATGCGGTGCTGGCTACTGTCAATGGGGAGGAGATCACCTGGGGGCATATTAAGGAGGATTACCAGAATCTGGCGGATCAAGCGGGCGCTTATTATGATATGACCGAACCCGCCACTGTGGATATGTTCAGGGCATATATTTTGGAAGATAAAATCAGCCGTATGGTGATCCTCGAACAGGCTGCCGCCAACGGGATTGTTCTTTCCCAAGAGGATGAAGCCGAGATCATTGCCCAGGCGGATATATCGTGGGAAGCCGCCATTGCAAACTACATCGAATATTACCATCCCGACCTGAACGAGGAGAGCGGTCAGGAGGATAAGGCTGAGGCCAGGGCGGCCGCGGAGGCGTACTACGGTGAAATGGGGTTGGATCTGCCAAAGTTTCGGGAGTTGTCCGTGCAAAATGAGCAGGGCCAACGCCTGTACATCATGGTCACCCAGGATGTGGCGGTCACGGACGCGGACGTGGAAGCGGATTACCAGGCAAAGGTAGCCGCGGACAAGGAAATGTTTGGAAATGATATTTCAGCATACTTTGAGTACAATAGCTATGTGGATCAATCGAACCTGTACGCTATGATGAGCGGAACCGCCGGCGATATGGAATACGCCTGGTACCGTCCCGCCGGTTTCCGTGCGGTGAAGCATATCCTGCTTCCTGTGGATGAGGAGCTCATGGGCGTGTACAAAGATTTGCAGGCCCGTCTGGAGGAGCAGATGGATAAGGAAGCCTACCGGGATGAGGAGGGGGAAGCGCCGGCCGACCCGCCGGAACCGGAACAGGCTCCTGTGACCCAGGGGGATGTGGATCAGGCCAAGGCGGACATCCTGACGTCTCTGGCGGGACCCATTGACGAAATCAATCAAATGGTCGCCCAGGGCGAATCCTTCGACAAACTGATTGAGACCTATGCCGTAAATACGGACGGCTCTCCCACGGATCCGGGCATGGTCAGCGAACCTTACCGGACAGGCGGTTACGAGGTGGCCCGGGAATCCGACGACTATGTGCCAGAGTTTGTGGAAGCCGCCTTCTCGGTAGATCACATCGGGGATGTGACCGCGCCCTATCTGAGCGACTTCGGCGTGCACATCCTCCAGTACATCGGAGATGTGGAAGAAGGACCCATCCCTATGACGGCTGAGCAGCGTGAGGCCAGGCGCGTGTCCCTGCTGGATCAGCGCAAGGATGAGCTTTTCTCCCAGCGGGAGAATGAATGGCGCGCCGCGGCCTCAGTGACATACACCGGCGCTGTGCCGACGATCGAGGAAATCGAAGCGGCTTATGCCGACGAGGAAGATTACGAATAGCGGGAGGGTATTGATACTGCTCTCTGTATTGAAACGTTGATATCTTGTCCGTCTTTTATGCTTTTACTGCGCGTTCTCCGTTCAGCGTAGCGCTGCTACGCCTCACTTTGGCGGCTTTTTAAAACGCAAAATCCGTTCCAATCGATTCGACGTTTCAATCTACGATCAGTATGATTTGGTATTCCCCAAATCAGGTTGCTGGCCCTGGCCCAGAATCAGCAACGCCCCTGCGCAAAGCGCCAGGGGTATATCCCGGCTGTAAGTGACGATTCCCAGGAGAGAAATAGCCAGAAGCGCCGTATATTGAAGCCATAGATGGGGTTTTGCGGCGCTTTTGTTCATGCCCCGCAAACAGCCGCGACCCATCAATCCCACCAGGAAGAGGAATGCCGCCGTGCCCAGCACGCCTGTGGCGGAAAGCAAGTCCAGCAGATCGCTGTGTTGGCTGAGAGGAGCATTCATGCCAGGCAGCGCGCCAATGAGGGGAGAGGCGGCAAGCCCGCCCAAGGGCAGGCGGTAGTAATCCGCTCTGGAGACGACGTCGGAGATGCTGCCGGTGAGGGCGTTTACAAGTTGATCCAGGCTGTATGCAATGCTCTCGAAGCCGATTTGCCGGCAAAGGGCCGCTGCGCCTTGGGCCAGTGGAACCCGCAGCAAATAAACGGCCGCGAAGAGCGGAAGAACCCACAGCAGGGAAGGCCCCACACCCAGGGGCTGTTTGCGTATTTTCCGGACCAGCCGCCTCAGGCATGCGGCTAACAATTCCATTCCAGTCAAGGCCACGGCAAAAATCAGCCCATAGGTATACTGGGACAGTGCGATCATCACCAGCTGCGCCCCGCAGAAGGCCGCAAAGCCGGCCCGTTTCCATCCGCGGGTTTTGAGGAGGTAATAACAGCCAAGCGGCAGGGACAGCATGCTGGCGTAAATGAAATCATACCCACCGATGTTACGCCCCATCAGTTCTTTCAAATACGCTTCCCGGCCGGAGCCGCCCCAGCCCAGGGACCGGGAATACGCATAGACCCGACCGCCCCGAAGCATCCCCTGCACCAGCCAGCCGATGGTGGTGAGGGTTGTGAAGGCCATCGCGCCCAGCAAAGCGGCATTGAGGAAGCGCCAAAGGCGCTCGTCGCCTCGAACCCGGGCGTAGCCGCACCATATAAGAGGATACCAGAACATGACTTGCTGCGCGTAGTATCCGGCAAAGCTTTCCGCGCCGCGGCGGAGGAAGAACCGCATTACCAGCGGAAGGACGGCGGCGCAGAGGCACCGGAGAAGGAAGCCCGCCCAATGGGTCTTGAGATAGAGCCTGTCCAGAAGCACCCCCACCCCGAACAGGCACACGGCTATCGCGCCGGTAGCGGCCCGGCCGGTAGTTTGCAGGGCGGGCAGCAGAAGCCACAGTGTGTATAGCAGGATGGAGGCGTTGGAAAAGCCTGCCGAGAGGGAGGAAGGTTTCGGAAGGTTGTCGATGGGGATCACTCCTTGCAGATGGGCAATCAACCCACCAGTTTTGTTCTAAGGGCGTCCAGCTCCTGATCGGAAAATCCCGCCAAAGCCATCCAGTTTTCAATAGCGCCGTACTCCCGGTCAAAGGCTTGCAGCGTCTGCTCCATCAGTTCCGGATCCGAGCGTAAAAGGGATGGGTTGAGCGGTGTTCCATTTTGCCGATAGAGGTCGATGATTTTGTCCAAATCCTTTTGAATATTGCCATAGGAGGCCGCATAGTCGGCGATGATCACCTCATCCGGGCAGCGGGCGGCTTTCAGCAGCAGCAGGGCCACTACGCCCGTACGATCTTTTCCCGCGGTGCAGTTAAAGAGCGCGCAGCCTTCCGGCAACCGAAGCATCAGCCTGAGGGCTTCCGTTAAGCCGGGCTTGGCATGTGCCAGCAGATGCATGTAGACCGGCGCCATGGTATCCGGCATTTCGAGCATATGAGGACCGTCCGAGCCGGAGTTGCCGCTTAAAGAATCAAGCAACTGCACATTGTGATACGCCATATCCCGGTAACCATCCAAGGGCGATGGATTCAGCCTGCATTCCAGCGCGCTGCGCAAATCCACCTGAGTGCGGACGCCGTACTGATAGAGCCTTTCGCAATCACTGAGGGTTAGGGAAGCGGGGCTGTCGCTTCGTAAAAATTGGCCCATACGGGTCCTTTTCCCATCAATGGTGGGATAACCGCCCAAATCACGGAGATTGCGGGGCCCATCCAAAGGCATGGCGTCATTGGCTTTCATCATGGAGCGCCTCCTTGCCGGGGTGGTTATCCCGGACCCACTCCCCGACTGTATTTTATTCGGGATTGATACCGGGGGAGGATTCCTTGAGTATATCACATTTTTGCCGGGGCTGCCGCTCCTTTGCCGTACGCTTTATTGTCAGCCGTTGCCGCGAAGCGTTTGGGAGCGAGGGCCAAAGCCGGGCTGTTTTCTGTTTTCTGTTTTCTACCGGATATGCCGCATGGGCGGCGGTTTCCTCCAGATCCCGGCGTGTCGGGCGGACCACAAGTTTTGCTATTGACAAGCGGTCATGATCTGAGTACAATAGATTCTGCCGCAATTCGAGCGGTTTTTCGGGGTGTAGCGCAGCCTGGTAGCGCACGTGCTTTGGGAGCATGGGGCCGGGGGTTCAAATCCCTTCACCCCGACCAGCGACATTCTCCCCACCCTTACGAGGACTTTAATACCGGAGGGAGGGGCGAAGCCCCGAAATGGCTCCTTGGTCAAGTGGTTAAGACACCGCCCTTTCACGGCGGCTACAGGGGTTCGAATCCCCTAGGAGTCACCACTTTTATTCCATAGGCTATGGGCCTTTAGCTCAGTTGGTCAGAGCGGCCGGCTCATAACCGGTTGGTCCGGGGTTCAAGTCCCTGAAGGCCCACCAGCATTTGGCCCGGTAGTTCAGTTGGTTAGAATGCCAGCCTGTCACGCTGGAGGTCGAGGGTTCGAGCCCCTTCCGGGTCGCCATTTTTCTATTGCCGATGGATTTGAATTACCGGCGCGGCCCACTGGGCCGCGCCGGTAATTCATAAGCTTAAAAATTCGTCCGGGCGCAAACACAGCCTCAAAGGAGGCAGCCATGAAACGGATTCCCTTAACGGTGCAGTTATCGCTGGTGCTTTTTTTGGTGCTGGTCATTCCCTGCGTGGCCCTCACGACATTCAGCAGCCATTTGATCACCCGGTCCTCTGAAGCGGAGATTGCCGAGGCCGCGCTGAAAAACATTGAAACCAGCCGCCGGTTAACCGAGATGAAAATGTCCACAGCCAGCAGCAGCATGCACCAGATGGCCGCCTACACCGATTTTAGCGGTTTGAATGGACTTCGCCGTTTCAGCGCCATTCGCGGTAATGCGGACAACGGGCTTCGGGTGGGAAAGCTGCAGCAGGAGCTGTCCAAGCTCATCCGCGCTAACCCGTTGGCCATTTCAGCCCTTTTTTTACTGGATGGCGCCGATTACGTCATCTCCAGCGACAGAGGCGTGGTGCCTTTGGAGGATTATCCATCCATGAGCTGGCTGCGTTCTGTCTCGGCGGAACGGCGCGGCATCGGCGGCGTGTGGGTGCCTCGCACCATGAAAAGGGCCTCTGACAGCGCGTTGCGGCGCGGCATTGGGGATGACGCCGACATCCGGGTTCTCTCCTACATCTATTCACTCAACCGCCTCACGACCTCAACCGTCGGCACCCTTGTGATCAATCTCTTGGAACGGGAAGTATTTGAAAGCTTGAACGCCAACAGCATGGAGGACAACCGCTATGGCACCATGCTGCTACAGGCGGGCGGCCGCGTGATGTCTCACCCGGATCCTGCCGTTTTCCTCATTCAGTCCCGCAATCTGCCAAATATTGCTGCTATTTTGGATGCTGCCCAAACCGTGGCGGAGGGCTACGCCTTCCACGATTTAAATGGCGTTCCCTGCCTTTATACCTGGCTGCGGTCCGATTATCTCGGCTGGGTATACGTCTCGATCCATCCCTGGACCCGGCTGCACGCCCAGACCCAGGAGGTGCTGCGCAATGTGGCGGGCTTCACCATTGTTATTGTGTTGTTCAGCACGGTGCTGGCTGTGGCGATCTCGCTCCGGCTGTTCCGCCCCATGCGCCGGCTGGTGCGCAGTTTGAAGGAGGCCGGCGCGGTTGGACAGGCGACAGAGCGCAACGAACTGGCCTTCATCACCTCGGCGTTTCAGGACGTCCGCAGGCAGGAAGCTGAACTGAGCACGCTGCTGGAAAGGCACGAGAAGGCCGCGCTGAATCTGGCGTTGTATAATACCCTTACCGGCGAGCATGTCTCGGACGCCGAATATGGCCTGGTACGCCAGGCCATGCCCCATCCCTTTTACGTGGTGGGCATGCTGACCGTCGACAACTACAACGCATACCGCCGGGCCACGGGCAGTGGCTTGCGCAACTATCATCTGCTGCTCATTTCCGCTAAATGCGAGGAATTGCTGGGCGGCCTTTGTAATGCGCGGGGCATTAAGTATGCGGGCGACCGGCTGGCTGTGGTGATGAACCTGGATAAAGCCGGGCGACCGGAGGCGGCGGCAGGCCGGCTTGCCGACGGCCTGGAGGAATTGAGGCGGGCCGCGGCGGCCATACTGGGCCACACCGTAACCATCGGGCTGAGTTCGGTGGTGGGGCTTGACGGCATCTGGCAGGCTGCCGTTTCTGCCAATGAGGCCGTGATGCGCCGCTTAAAAACCGGCGGCGACCGTGTTCTCCCCTGGCAGCAGGAGGCGCCGCGCCGTTATTATTATCCCCACGATTGCGCGGCTCGTATCTTAAACTACCTGGATGTTGGCGACATGGCATTCATTACCCGGGAGTTGGAAAGCTTGGCCGAAGCATTGCGCCGCAACGACAGCGTCTCGCACGAGAACATTCGCTATATCTACATTCAGCTGGTTGGTGACGCCGTCCGCTGCCTTGCCGAGAACAATGTGAACACAGCATTCCTGTTCAGCGCCCATGGCAATGTTTACAGCGCAATTGCTTCCTGCGATACGTTGGATGAGGTGACCGCTTTCATGGGCCGTTTTTATCGGGATATCATTGAGGGCGGAGGGCGGGATGTTCCGCGGCAGAGGCAGTTTGTAAACAGCGTGCTGCAGTACCTGCGGGCCAACTACCGGCAGGATATCGATTTTGAAGCCCTTGCCGGAGAACATGGCATCAGTTACTCCTATATGCGAAAAATGGTGCGGCAGATTACCGGTAAGAGTCTGCTGAGCCATCTCAACCAGGTTCGTGTGGAGCGGGCCAAGCAGCTGCTGGCTGATACCGGCAACAGCATGACGGCGGTAGCGCAAGCCGTTGGCTATCATAATGTGCAAAGCCTGAACCGTTTTTTTCATAAGTTGGAGGGAATCACCCCGGGAGAATACAGAGCCCAGGCCAGTGGGAAGTAGAATATCATTTTTGATTTTCTACTTTGGTTTTGATCCGCCCACGCCCGGCAATCGACGCAATTCATAAGCGCAAATTCGATCGTTTTTATCAAAAGATCTCCGTTTTTCCATCCCGTTTACATGTATCAAAAATGAAATTTTATATCAATTTCCATCCTTTACATTCCGCAACACAAAACCATACAATGTCCACAAACAGCCCCCCTTGCAACGCTGCCGGAGGAAGAACAGGAGGAGCCGTTGTGACAAGCGCCAAACGAAAGAGCAGGGGTCTGACCGTCCACTTTAGAACCGAGTGGCAGCTGTACGCACTGCTGATCATTCCCATGGCGTTCGTTCTGCTTTTTAAATTCGGTCCTATGGCGGGTCTGATCATCGCTTTTAAGGACTATAAAATAGCCCGCGGTTTCTGGGGCAGCGATTGGGCCGGCTTTCAGGAATTCCAAAAGCTGTTCGCCCACAGGGACTTCTGGCCCGCGTTGCGCAACACTTTACTGCTTAACAGCCTGGATTTGGCTTTGGGCTTCCCTATGCCCATTCTTCTGGCGCTGGCACTTAATGAAGCGCGGATCAAATGGCTGAAACGAACCACACAGACGCTTCTGTACCTGCCTCATTTTCTCTCTTGGGTGGTCATCGGCGCGTTGGCATACCAGCTCTTCGGGTTAGGCAACGGCATGCTCAACAATCTCCTCGAACAAAGCGGAGGCGCCCGCATCCCCTTCCTGCAGGAGGATCGGCATTGGCTGGCCAGCTACGTGGTCATCGGCGTTTGGCAGTCCATGGGTTGGGGAACCATTATTTATCTGGCGGCGATTTCCGGGATCAACCCCGAGCTGTATGAGGCCGCCATAGTGGACGGCGCAGGCCGTCTGCGCCGGATCATCAGCGTTACCCTGCCCTGCATCCGCAGCACCATTGTGGTGCTTCTCATCATGAACCTGGGACGTATCATGGGCGGATCCTTCGAGCGCATCTATGCGTTGCAGAATGTGGCCACCACGGAGTTCACCACCACCATTCCGGTGCTGGTATACCGCTGGGGTATTCAGGGAAACAACGTCAGCCGCGCCACTGCGATGGGGTTGTTCCAGTCGGTCATTGGCCTGCTGCTGGTTCTCGTAACCGACCGCTTTGCCAAGCGCTTGGGTGAAGACGGACTGCTCTAGGATGACTGTTGACGGGAGAACGGTTATGGAAAGACAACGTCAGACGGCAGGCCGCCGCGGCTACAGGGAATCACAGGGAACCAGAACCGCCCAGGCAATGTTGTACCTGCTGCTGCTGCTTGTGACGTTCACCTGTATACTGCCGTTTATTCACGTCATCGCGAAATCCTTCAGCGCCGATGCCTACGTGCTGGCTGGCCGTGTGTTTTTATGGCCCATGGGCGTTACCGCCGATGCCTACGCAAAGATTTTTGCGGACGCCAGCATCCTGCGCAGCCTGTGGAGTTCACTTGCAGTTACCATCTCCTTTACCGCCATCGGCATGTTCATCACGGTATGCGCCGGTTACGCCCTCACCCGGCCGCAGTTAAAGGGGCGCCGGGCGCTGAATTTCCTATGTATCTTTACGCTGTATTTTTCCGGAGGCATCATTCCGGAGTATATACTCATCTCCTCCCTGGGCATGATGGACAGCCTATGGTCTATCATCCTGCCGCTGGCCTTCAGCGCCTACAATCTGGTCATTATGAAGAACAGCATCTCTATCGGCATTCCGCTCAGTTTGGAGGAATCGGCGCGCATCGACGGCGCAGGGCATTTCCGCATCCTTGGGAGCATTGTCGTGCCGCTGTCCAAGCCCATTCTGGCCACCCTGTCGCTTTTTTTCGCCGTAGGCCGCTGGAACGCCTACCAGGACGCTTTGTTTTACATCAAGCAGCGGGTTGACCTTCGCCCCCTGCAGTTGAAAATGTATTATCTCATCGTTCAGGCCAGCGAAAGCTTCAACTTGGAGGCAACCCAGGTCAGCCTGACCAACCCGGAGGTTATGAAGGCTGCCTGCATCGTCTTTGCGACCCTGCCCATCCTGTGCATTTATCCCTTTATTCAAAAGTACTTCGTACAGGGTGTGATGATCGGGGCGGTCAAGGAATGAGGTTGGAACGGGCATGCAGCAGGAGGGCTGCGCCCGGGAAACAATATGCACAATCATGAATAGGAGGAACGTATGATGAAAAGAAGCCTGGTTTCCCTGATGCTTTCCCTGGTGCTGTGCGTTCACTTGTTTGCCGCCGGCAGCGCCGAAGCCTACACCGACCATTCAGCCGGTTTCCCAGAGCGGGTCACCATCAAGATTCCGGTGTATGACCGCGCCTTTGACGGCTGGAACGTGACCGACAACTATTACACCCAATGGGCGCAGCGCGAGTTCGGGGACAAGTACAACGTAGACGTGAGCTATGTGGCCATCGGCCGCAGTACCGAGGTGGCCGACTACCAGCAGATGCTTGCCAGCCACACCGCCCCCCACATCATCATGCACTACGATATGCCCCAGGCGCTGGCGTATTACAGCGAGGACGTTATGCAGGAGTTGGACTGGGAGGAAATCGCCTTTTACGCGCCCACGTTCTGGAAGAACTCCGGCGTCACCACGGAGGATTACGGCACCGTGGAAGGCAAGAAGATGTTTGTATTTGCCGAGCGCCCGCTGGCGGACAACTGGACCCACATCATTCGGCTGGACTGGGTTGAAGCCGCGGGCTATGCCATTGAAGACCTGACCAGTCTTGAGGTATACAATGAGATGCTGCTGAAATGGAAGGAACTGGGACTCGGCGTCCAGGGACACCGCCTGCAGCAGAACAATTTTACCTATAGCTACCTCTACCGCGACTGGCCGATTGATGAAGTTCAGCATACCCTGTATTCGGAGCTGGGCGTTGCCGATTTTACCACAGAGGCTACCAAGGGGTATCTGAAAAACCTGAACTATCAGTATAACCAGGGTATCCTGGATCAGGAGTTCTACCTGCGCGATGACGAAACCAAAGAAAAGGCAGAGTTTGTAGCCGGCCGCACCGGTTTGGTAAGCACCTACCTGACCGGCAATACCGATATCATCACATCTACCCTGGCCAACAACCCCGACGCCAAGTTCGCCATCCTGCCTGACAGGGCGCGGACTCCCGCGGACAAGTATCCCCAGAGCCGCGGCTACTGGCCCTTTGGCATGATCATGGGCGTGAACTACGAGGCTTCGGATATGGAGCGCATCGCTCTGTGGATGTACCTGGATTGGCTGAGCCAGCCTGAAAACCTGATGAAGTGGCAAAACGGCATTGAAGGCGAGAACTATACCCTGGACGATACCGGCCTGGCTGTAAAGAACCCCGATTACAGCGGCGAGGCGGTCCTGTCCGCCAACAGCAACAAGGACTATTGGTGCCTGGTGGTGGAAGGAATGCGCTATGAAAGCGCCGAACTGTTTGAGAAAGCCAACCTGCAGGCTTGGAGTCCTCCCGGTTATGAGTATTTGGCGGAGGACATCATAAAGTGCTATAAAGAGTATCTCGAATACCGCGTGCCCGACGCGATGTTTACCGTGGTATTGGAGAAACTGCCCGAGTACAAGGCTGACCTGAATGAGTTGTGGAAGGAACTGTATGTAAAGTGCGCCATCGCATCTGAGGGTGAGTTTGAAGCCGCCTATGAGGCTGCCTGCCGGACATACCTGGACGCCGGCTACCAGGCCATCCTGGATGAGAAGCAAGCCGCGGTAGAAGCCGGAAACTACATTCCGTAAGCGGGGCGCCCCCTATCCTGGTACAAGGGCCCTCGTTCCTTCGAGGGCCCTTCCCATACGACGGGAGAATTATGAAGCTGGAATATGATGGAAAGGCCCTTGAGGGGCTCATGGACCGGGTGGTGCAAAAAACCCTGGACATGGATCTACCCTGGGATTGGCCTTGCGGCGTGGCCTACTACGGCGTGGCCCGCGCATGGGAAGCCACCGGCCGCCAGGGGTACCTGGAGGCTCTCCGCACGCGGGTGGACGAGCATATTGCCCTGGGGCTGCCGGCTTGGACGGTAAACACATGCGCGATGGGACATTGCCTGCTGACGCTCTTTGCTGAAACCGGCGCGGAAATGTACCGGGAGATTCTTGAAAGTAAGCTGGATTATCTGCGGCGCACAGCCCCGCGTTTCGGAGACGGCGTTTTGCAGCACACCGTTTCAATCCGTAACGATTTTCCGGAGCAGGCCTGGGCCGACACACTGTTCATGGCCGGTTATTTCATGCTGCGGGCCGGGGTGCTGCTGGAGGACGCCGGCCTGGTGGCGGATGCCCTGAACCAGTTCTATTGGCACATCGAATACCTGCACGACAAGGCGTCTGGATTATGGTATCATGCTTATAACCAAATTGAGAAGGGACATATGTCCGGTTTTTTCTGGGGCCGGGGCAATGCCTGGGCCGCTTATACCATGAGCAGGGTACGCGGTCTGCTGCCCCAGCACTACCTGTACCCGTCCTTCCTGCATGTGGACTGTTCTTTACGGGACCAGTTGACGGCGCTGAAGAGGCTGCAAAGAGAAGACGGGCTGTGGGGCACCATCCTGGACGACGAGGAGAGCTATGGGGAGGTATCGGCAACGGCCGGCATCGGCGCCGCCATGGTGCTGAACCGCAATCCGCTGCATACCCGCTGTGCGCAAAGGGCGCTGGAGGCTGTGCTGGCCAACATCGGCAATGACGGTCGGGTGCAGAATGTCTCAGGAGGCACCGCCGTTATGCGGGACCGAGAGAGCTACCGCAACGTGCCCAGGGACTGGACCCAGGGCTGGGGGCAGGGCTTGGCGCTGGCCCAGCTGGCGGCGGTGCTTGGCAGCGGGGGCGAGGGTGCTGCGGCCCGATAGGAGCCGTGTTTTGGAAGCGCCAATGCAGCATAGCCGTCAATGAAAGGAGAGAAACATGGAAATTCGCTATTCCGCCGGTCCCGGGGACCTGAAACGTTATACCACCGAGGAACTGAGGGCTGAATTTTTAGTAAGCGGCCTATACCGGCCCGACACCGTGCAAGCTGTCTACAGCCATGTGGACCGCGCCGTCATCCTGGGTATCCAGCCGGTGCGGGGAGTTGTGCCCATCGATCAGGGGATGGACCTTTGGCAAAGCTTCGGCGCCGGCTTTTTTCTGGAACGCCGTGAGGCCGGATTCTTCAACATAGGCGGTCCCGGCCGCTGTGTGGCGGACGGCAAGCGGCATAATATGGGCAACAAGGATTGCGTCTACCTCGCCAGGGGTATAAAGGATGTCGCCTTCTCCAGCGATGACGCGGAAAACCCGGCTAAGTTTTACGGCGTTTCCTACCCGGCTCACTGCGGTTACGAGACGCGGCTCATCTCCATCGCAGACGCCGCCAAAAAGCCGATGGGAGATCAGAAAACGGCCAACAAGCGAATCATCAACCAGTTCATCCATCCTGATGTATTGCCTACCTGCCAGCTTTCCATGGGCCTTACCATCCTGGAGGAGGGCAGCGTGTGGAACACCATGCCGGCGCACACCCATGAGCGGCGGATGGAGGTTTACACCTACTTCGACATGGAGGGTGACAACGCGGTGTTCCACTTCATGGGCCGGCCCGGCGAGACACGGCATATCGTAATGCGGAATGAAGAGGCGGTCATTAGCCCCAGCTACAGCATCCACGCGGGATGCGGAACCGGATGCTACGCCTTCATCTGGGCCATGGGCGGCGAAAACATCGTCTTTGAAGATATGGACGGCGTACGGACTGCGGACATTCGCTGACGAGGTGAGATACATGAAAGACCTGTTTTCGCTGGAAGGTAAAGTAGCGCTGGTCACCGGCGCGTCCTACGGCATTGGCTTTGCCATTGCGTCCGCCCTGGCAGAGGCGGGCGCCTCCATCGCGTTCAATGACCTTGGGCAGGAATTGGTAGATCAGGGCCTGGCGGCATACCGGGAGGCCGGCGTTACTGCACGCGGTTATGTATGTGACGTAACCGACGAAGACGCCGTCCGGGACATGGTGGCGCGTATCGAGAAAGAGGCGGGCGCCGTTGATATCCTGGTGAATAACGCGGGCATCATCAAGCGCGTTCCCATGCTGGAGATGGGCGCGGAGGATTTTCGCCGGGTGGTGGACGTGGACCTGAACGCGCCGTTCATCGTATCCAAGGCGTGCATTCCCGGCATGATTCGGAAGGGCCACGGGAAAATCATCAACGTATGCAGCATGATGAGCGAGCTGGGGCGCGAGACGGTATCCGCCTACGCCGCGGCCAAGGGCGGCTTGAAGATGCTGACGCGGAACATTTGCAGTGAGTTTGGCGGAGCTAATATTCAGTGCAATGGCCTTGGACCTGGCTATATTGAAACGCCTCAGACGGCTCCGCTGCGCCAGCGGCAGCCGGACGGCAGCCGCCACCCCTTCGATGCATTCATTCTCGGCAAAACGCCGGCGGCGCGCTGGGGTACCCCCGAGGACCTGAAAGGCCCGGCGGTATTTTTGGCCTCTGGCGCCTCAGATTTTGTCAACGGCCATATCCTTTATGTGGACGGCGGAATCCTTGCCTATATTGGCAGGCAGCCATGAAATGCCTAGCACAAAGCGGTTTTGATGGTTTCCAGCATCAGCGCGTGGCCGTCGGCGTTGGGATGGATGCCGTCGATGCAGAGCAGGTTCTCGTAGTGCTTTCGTTCAAGGAATGGCGTGCGCAGGTCTAAAATGGAACAGTTTAACGCGGCGGCTGTGCGCAGCGCCGCGAAGGCATACAGTTCCTGCCAGCGGTAGATGCGCTGCACGTCGCCCAGGAAGGCCAGCACGGCGGCGGAATCCAGCCCGCGAGTTACCCAATTGAAATATCGGGGCGCGAACAGAGGGGTGGGTACGGCCAGCATAGGCTCCATTCCGGCGGCGCGCGTGCGTGCAACCAGGTCTTCCAACTGGGCGGCAAACCTTGCGGGCGGCGTCTTGGGCTGGTGGTCAGCTTTGGGGTTGGCGGCCACTGCAGGCCAATCCATATCGCAATCATTGCCGCCGAACTCGATGAGCGCCAGCCCGCCGCCGGTAAGGGGTTCGTTTTTTACCAAATCAAGGGCTTGGGCGGCGGTACAGCCCATACGCGAGTAGTTTTCCACAGGAAAAGGCAACATGCCCTTAAGCTTACTGATGCAATTGTCCTTGAGGATCGTGTAGCGGTTACGCAACTCGTCGAACACGACGCCCTTAAGAAGCGAATCGCCCCATATTCGAATTCTTTCTCTCATGGTATCATCCTTTCAAACCGTTAATAAAGAATACCGAGATATCTCCCGTTACCTCCGGCGCTGGGAAATGATCAATCCGGCCAGCGTGAGGGCGGCGCCCAGGAGGGCCATGGGCAGGAGAGGGTCCCGCAGGAGGAGGAAAGCGGCCAGGATGGTGACGGCGGGGCTCAGATAAATATACACGCTGGTTTTCACCGGGCCGATGAGTTTTACGGCGGTATTCCAGGTGACGAAACAAAGGGCGCTGGCGCCCAGCCCCAGAAAGAGGAGATTAAGCAGGTTGAGGGGTTTCAGCAGGTCCGGCCAGCTTGGCGAGAAGCCCGCAAAGGGCAGGAAAGGCAGCAGAAACAACAGTCCCATACAAAATACACGGCGTGTGACCATCAGGATGTCATATCCGTAAGCCTCGATTTTTTTAAGAAAAACGGTATATCCGGCCCAGCTCATAGCGGCCAGTACGCACAGCAGATCTCCCAGAGGGTTGAGGCGCAGGGCTTGACCGCTAAAGGAGAGCAGGCATATTCCCGCCATGGATACCGCAAAGCCTATGATAAAGGACAGGCGGATCCGCTCGCTTTTTACAAACCAATGGGACGCCATGGCCACGAAGAACGGGGCGGTGGAGATGATGACGCTGCAATTGGCAGGGTACGTGTAGGTAAGAGCCATGTTTTCAAACAGGAAATAGAGGGTGACCCCGCAGAGGCCGGCGCCCGCGAAAAGCAGGTGATGCCGTGGGTTCCGTAGGGTGAGGAACCTTGGCCGGGCGATGAATAAAGCCAGGATGGCCAGAGAGATGCGGATAAACAGGATTTCCACAGGGCGGAAGTCCTTTAGGAGCACCTTGGTGGAGATGAATGTGGCGCCCCAAACCACAACGGAGAAAAGGGCCAGCATGTGGCCCTTTTGAGCGGATGCGGGCATGAGGGGCGTCGGCATAGGGAGGATCCTCCTTGAATATGATGCGATGGGAGGAAGGGGTTCCCTGCCTCCCGTTCATGCGCTCACGTACAAAGGCCGGCCAGGCTTACCGCTTGGCCGGTCCTTTTTGTCGGGGCTTTTTACCGGCCGTTTACCACTCCCCGAAACCAAGCGAACCGGAGTCGACGGGTTTTCCCCGGTCCCTTTCCCTGGCGTTAAAGGTATAGGTATGAACCCAGCGTTTGCTTTTGATTTCAACGGGTCCCATCTTTTGATAGAAGCCGGCGGGGCCAAAGAGGTTTTCCGGGCCGTACCATGCTTTGCCGACGCCGATGACGAAGTAGTAGTTACCCTCGGGGATGCGGACGGAGGTTTTTTTACCTGCGGCCAGGTAGGTTACGGAGATTCGCCGGTCCGACATATCATATACGCTGATGCACCGGTTAAACTCGTCTTTGTCACCAACCTGGAACTTTACCTTTGTGCCGCTGTTCGTGCCGGTGACATGCCCGTTGGAGGGGTTGCGGATGGCGGGATAGTCGGGGAAGTTTTCCACGGTGTTTCCAATCATGAGACCGAAGATGACGCCTGAAAGGTTGACGTCATCTGTTTCATGCTGATAGAAATCCGCCGGGGTCAGGTTTTTGGGCAGGTCCAGCAGGCTGAACTGGTAGGTTTCATTCACATCGGTCTTTTTTCCGTAACGGTAGGCTACCACGTCCTTTTCCAACTGGCGCGCATATTGGGTGATCAGCTCGTCGCTGGTATACTCCTTGGCTTTTCGGTCGTAAGCCAGTTCTTCGCATTGGTTGTCGGCTGTGGTCTGCATCTGGGTGGAGAAGAAGGGAACGGTATACTCGAGCACCAGCTTCTCTGGGCCAAAGGTGGTAACCAGCTTCGGGTCTTTGATTCCATAGAGCATTGCGCCGAGAAAGCGGTTTTTATCAAGGTCGAGGCCGTTACGCTGCAAAAAGGCGTCATAGGCAAGGTTTTTGACTTCCAAGGCCAGGTTGGCGGGCGCTTTCTTGGGCATGATGATTGGGCTGGGCATCAGGTAATCCGTAAGGGCGGCCAGCAGCTTTTTATCATCTACGGCTTTTTGCGCCTTGGTGGCCAGGCCCTTCACGGTTTTTTGCAGGGCGGCCTCCGCGCCCTTGGCGTAGGAGACCAGGTATCCGTCCTGCTCTGTGATCAGCAGGTTCAATTTGGCTTTCACATTTCGCGTGCCCATAGATTGAACGACGCCCTGGAGGAAAGGCGCGGGGTCGCCCTGATAGGGAGGCCGGTTCTTTAGGTCGGGCTGGCCGCTTGCTATTAGGAAGTTTACGGTCAGGGGCTTTTCCTTGGTGATGTCGAATTTTGCCAGGCTCACATCAACCTCGGCCACGCCCTGAGCGTAAAGATAACGCTCCCATTCGGTTGCGGCAAGGCTTGCCTGGCGTTCCATTTCAACCGTGAGGAAGCCTTCTACGGCGGCTTTAATGCCGGCCGGATCTGAGGCTTCCGCCCCGGCGCCAAGGCCAATGGGGATCAGCAGGAGCACAAGGAATAAAACAGCGATACGCTTCATGAGTAACCATCCTTTCATGGGAAGAAATGGGAAACGGGCGGGCGCGAATCACGGGGATGCTATGATCAATCATTATACCAGAAAGACGCCGGTCAGGGAAGCACTATGTTGATCCGGGTTCATTATTATCATATCCCGGGCATGAAGGGGCAATGGTATACAAAATGTTGTTTTCCCGGGCGTAAGCCAACCCGCAGCTGCCCTCGGAGACCGTGAATGTGAGGTTCTTGCAACCGGTAAACGCTCCTTCGCCGATACACGCCACGCTGTCCGGGATGATGATTTGGGACAGATTTTCACAATCATAGAATGCCTTGTTGCCAATGGAAGCGCAGCCGCTGCGGATTGTTACGCGCTGCAGCCGGTCACAGCGGAAGAAGGCGTATGCGCCTATGGAAGAACAACTGCCGGGGATGGTTATACTCTCCAGCTGAGAACACAGTGAAAAAGCGTATTCGTCAATGAGGGAGACACCCTCCGCGAGGGAAAGGCGATCCAGCCGGTTGCAGCCGGAGAACGCGCCTCCGCCGATATGCCGGACGCCTTCCGGAATGACGTATACGCTGCCGTCGCGGCCGGCCGGATAAGCCACAAGCGTCGTCTGCGACGCACTAAAAAGTACGCCGTCTACGGAAGCATATGCGGGATTCTCCGGCATGACGTTAATGCGTGCCAGGCTGGCGCAGACAGAGAACGCGCCGACGCCGATGGAGGTACAGCCGGAGGGGATCAATACGCTGTGTAAACGGTCGCACCCGCAGAAGGCATACGGGCCGATGGACGTGATGCTGCTGGGAATGGTAACCGCGGTGAGCCCGCCCCGCGCATAAAACGCGCCTTCGCCGACTGCGGTAATCGGTATACCGTTCCACTGATCCGGGATCGCCAGCCAGGCGGCGTCGCCATGATATTTTGCAATGCTTGCCTGCCCATTGGTCAGGGCATAGGTATAGTTGCCGTCAAGGTAGATATGCGGCTTTGGCGGCGGGGGGGCTACATCGGCGGCGTCAAAGACGGCGGCGCCCGCCGCGATTCCGTTCACGCCGACAGCCAGGCAAAGAGAAAAACAGAGGGGCAGCAATCGAAATCGTTTCACGTTAATCTCCCCGGGGGAGGGATTCGGGCGGAGCATAGATGGATGTCATTTTCTCCCCATCTCCATCATACCACACCATCCGGCAGACAACGTGAATTTGACAAAAGAACAGCCGGGTGATATGCTTTTTGAACAGAATGCTTTTTCAGCGCACCCAGCGGAGGTAGAAGATGAGCGGCAAAGTAGCGGTTCTTATCCCATGCTACAACGAATGCAAAACCATCGCCAAGGTGGTGGCTGATTTTAGGACGAACCTGCCGGAAGCGGATATCTATGTGTACGACAACAACTCCACGGACGGCTCGGACGAATTGGCCCGGCAGGCGGGGGCTATCCTGCGCTACGAATACCGGCAGGGTAAGGGCAACGTGATCCGCTCCATGTTCCGGGACATTGAGGCGGATTGTTACCTGATTACCGACGGGGACGACACCTATCCGGCGGAAAGCGCCGGTGAAATGGCAAACCTGGTGCTGGAAAAGCAGGCGGACATGGTGGTGGGTGACAGGCTTTCCGCCACGTATTACACGGAGAATACGAGGGCTTTTCACAATCTTGGAAACCGGCTGGTAAGGCGGATGGTGAACGTTATTTTTGGAGGCGGCGTACCCGACATCATGACCGGGTTTCGCGCTTTCAGCCATCAGTTTGTCAAGAGCTTCCCGGTGTTGAGCAAGGGTTTTGAAATTGAGACGGAAATGACCATCCACGCCCTGGACAAAAACCTGCACGTGCGGAGCGTGGCTGTGAGCTACCGGGATCGGCCGGCTGACAGCCCCAGCAAGCTGAATACCTACAGCGACGGCTTGAAGGTGCTGCGCACCATTGCGCGCCTGTACAAGGAATACCGGCCGCTGAGCTTCTTCGGCTTGTTCGGGTTGGCTTTCGGGGCAACGGGCGTAGGCCTTTTCGTTCCGGTACTGGCGGAGTTCTTCAGCACCGGGCTTGTGCCCCGTTTTCCCACCCTGATTGTAGCGGCTGTGCTGTGGGTGCTGGCGCTGTTGATGCTGGTTTGCGGTCTGGTGCTGGACACCGTGGCCAGGAAACACCGCCAGCAGTTTGAAGTTGACCTGAACCTGCTAAGATTGCTGCGCTGCGCGCCCGGCAGGGTTGATGGGCCTGGGGAGGCCAAAAAACACGATGAACGTTGAAGGTCGGGCTTTGCCCAAGAAGCCTGAAAGGAAAGCCGTTGAAGGGCTGGTATGCACGGTGCTTGGCATGGCGTGCGCCATGGCGTTTCAGGTAGGTACGGAGGGCTATACGGGCTTAAGCGCTCCTCCAGCTGCATCCGTTAGCCTGCTTTGGACGGCGCTGGGGGCGGCGCTGGCCCTTCTTTTTTGGCGTGCCCGGCGGCTTCGGCCTCGGTGGGCTTGGGGCTCCCTCTGCTTGGGGCTGCTCTTCGGCGTATCCAACTACTTGGGTACAACCCTTTTCGCTTATGACACCTGGGGTTTTTTGCGGAACCCGGCCCAGCTGTGCCTGGCAGCCCTGCGGGTGGTCGGGCAGGGCCTTCCCATGGCGGCGGCGGCGGCCTTGCTGGATCACAGCGTGCGCATGGGTTTGTGGAGCCGGAGAACACGGGTTGAAAAAGGTGAAGGGAAATGGGTTTCAAGCCGCCTGCCCGCCTTCTGCCGGGCCCGGCCTACATTGTGCTTCGCCCTGTTCTTTGGGCTTTGCTGGCTTCCGTACCTGCTGGTGTTTTTCCCCGGCACCTTAAGCTGGGATATGGGGGAGATGCTGGCTCAGTTTTTCGGCCTCCGGCCAATGGACACATGGCACCCGGTTTTTACCACCTGGCTGCTGGGGGCGTGCGTGTCCCTGGGAAGGCTCCTTGCCAATGACAATCTGGGCGTGCTGCTGTTTATGCTGCTGCAGACGGCGGCGCTGGCGCTGGCGCTGGGACTGGCAGTATCCCGCATCCGCGCTATGGGCGCCGCCCGCTGGGTGCAGTGGGCGGCGCTTGCTTTTTTTGGGCTTGCGCCCATCTGGGGCAGTTACGCTCAGTTTGTGTGCAAGGATACCCTCTACACGGCGGCGGTGTTGGTGCTGACCCTTCAGGTTATAACCGCCCTTCGAGGTCCGGCCCTTATGAAACGGCGTGATCTGCTGCTCCTGGCCGGATCGGCGCTGTTGTGCTGCCTGTTGCGGAGCAACGGCGTTTATGTGGCGCTTCCCACCGCAGTCCTTGTGACAGCCTTGGGGGCAAAGGGCAGGCAAAGGCTGCGAATCGGCGGAGCCCTCGGGGCGGCGTTGGCGTTGGCGTTGGGCTTTTCCAGCCTGTTACTCCCTGCCCTGGGCATTCGGGATGAGCAGGCCAGCGGCCTGTATTCCGTTTGCTTTCAGCAAAGCGCCCGGGTGCTTCGGGATCGGCAAGTCACCCCCGAGGAATGGGCCGCCATCGACAGGGTGCTGGACGCGAAGCGCCTGCCGGAACTATATGAGCCTTGGATTTCGGACCCGGTAAAGTATACCTTTCGGCAATACGGCCAGGGAGCCCCGGCGGAAAGGGCGGCGCTGGAACCTTACCTGCGGGACTGGCTCGCCATGATGGGCAAGTACCCCCTCACATACGCGGAGGCTTTCGTGGCAGGAAACAGCGCCTACTATGCTTTCCTCCCCAAGTTGGAAGGGAAAACCTATAATAATCAAGCGGGGAACCGCTTTGTATTTGAAATGCACCCGCAAATCGCGGCCAACCTGAATGTGCAAGCGTCGTATGCGATGCCTGAAAGCCTCCGCAGGTTCGCGGCCATGGCTATTCGCGGGCTGCGGCATGTTCCGGGGCTGTCGGTCCTCTATATCTGCGCGGCCTATACCTGGACGCTGGCGGCGGCGGCCTTCAGCATGGGGAGGCAGAGGCGGTGGCGGGGACTGACGGCCTTTGCCCCGGCGGCGCTGAGCTTTGCGGTTTGCCTGCTCTCCCCGGTGAACGACTATTTCCGTTACTTCCTACCGGTGGCCGCCGCCGCCCTGCCCCTGCTGGCATGGACGGGCAACCCGGGCGGGACGCCTTGCCGGCGGGCGGCAATCTGCCGGGCGTCGGGGGGAGAGGCGGAATGGGCTGGATAGGGGGTAAAATGAATAGGGATATCTTTATCATTTTACTGCCGGTCTTACATCAGCCCCGGACGACTAAGATGAAGGAGGTGTACGATGAAAATCATTATTTACTACGCTACCAAGCATGGCGCTGCGGAGGAGATCGCGAAACGGCTGGCCCGGGCTCTGGGGGATGCTGATACGGTGAACCTTGCCGGGCGGGGAATTCTCCCGCCGGAGGCGGCGGACCGGGTAATCGTGGGCGGTTCTGTGTACGCGGGCATGCTGCGTAAGGAAATGCGGGATTTCCTGACCCGGCACCAAGAAGTATTGGCCGAAAAGCCTTTGGGACTGTATCTTTCGGGGATGAGTGAGGATGCCTGCGGCGCGGCGCTGGAAAAAGCGGCGCCCGCGGTACTGACAGCCGCCGCCAAGGTTAAGGACTGGCTGGGCGGAATCGTAGATCCGGCGAAACTTTCGTTTTTCGAACGCGCCATCCTCCGCATGGTTACCGGCAAATGCGAGCCTATGGATACGGCGGATCAAGCTCGCATAGACGCTTTCGCCGCCCGGATGATGGAAGGCTGAGGCGAAGAGGGTGATCGCATGTCCATTCGATTGCCCGGTGAAGTAGAGTATATTATCGATACGCTTGAAACCAACGGGTATGACGCCTATGCGGTAGGCGGCTGCGTCAGGGACGGTCTTTTGGGAAAGGAACCGAAAGACTGGGATATCTGCACGCCGGCGCCGCCAGCGAAAACCTTAAATATCTTTGGAGCGCATCATATCATTGAAACCGGGCTGAAGCACGGCACGGTTACCTTGATGATTCGCCATCAGCCTTTTGAGATTACGACGTATCGTGTTGACGGCCCGTACTCGGACTGCCGCCGTCCGGACCGGATAACGTTTGTCAGCTGTCTGCGGGAGGATTTGTCCCGCAGGGATTTTACGATCAACGCAATGGCGTATCACCCAAGCCGTGGAACAGTGGACTTTTTTGGCGGCATGAGGGATTTGAAAGCCGGCGTTATCCGATGCGTAGGAGATGCGGGAGTAAGATTTGGGGAAGATGCGCTGCGGATCATGAGGGCCTTGCGACTCGCGGCAGAGCTTGGTTTTACGATTGACAGCGCCACTTCGGCGGCAATGCTTGACCGGAAAAATCTGCTCGGTACTATTTCGGCGGAACGGATTGCCGGTGAACTGAACAGGCTCATCGTCGGGGACGGCGCCGGCGGCCTGTTGCTTAAACACATGCCGGTCCTAACCGCCATAATTCCCGAACTGGAACCCGCCATTGGATTTGAACAGCACAATCCGCATCACTGCTATGACGTGATGACCCATATACTGGTCAGCGTCGACAACGCGGCGAAGGATGTATCCATCCGCCTTGCCATGCTCCTGCATGATATCGCCAAACCTGAGTGCTATACGGAAGAGGATGGAATCGGCCGCTTTCATGGTCATCCGCGGGTGGGTTCCGAGAGGGTGAAAGAAATCCTGACGCGTTTGAAATATGACAGGGATACCACAGAAACGGTTACGCAGCTGGTTCTGTACCATGATGCGGAGATCTTGCCGGATCGCAGAAATATCAAGGGCTGGCTGAACAGAATAGGGGAGGCAAGGGTCAGGAAGCTGATTCATGTGAAAAGGGCCGATGCGATGGCGCAGGAAATTCGCTGTCGGCATGGGAAATTGCGGACGCTTGATGAAATAGGAAAGATCTTGGACGACGTAATTCTGCGGGGCCAGTGCTTTGCTTTAAAAGATTTGGAGGTGTGCGGCAGGGACCTGCTGGCGATGGGAGTGCCGGAAGGGGCTGAAATAGGCGCTGTATTACGACGTCTTTTGGAACTGGTAATCGGGGAACAGATAGAAAATGAAAGAGTAGCGTTGCTGGCGGAAGCGCGGACGATGTTACGCATGAATCGGCATAACGTAGCGGAACTGTAATTGTTTGGCCCGGCTTTGCCGGGTGCGCGGGGCGATTGCACGCCGGCGCAAGCAGTTACCCGTCAGGAGGTTCCGGTAAAGGGGAGAGAAACCCCCTTATCATTCATCGCAATTCCGCAAGAATGTTACAATGTCCAGGCCTTTGGGAGGACAGCCGGGAAGGCTGTGGGTACACCCCAGGGCACAGTTGCCCACACCCACGCCGCTGATGGTTTTGCCCCGCAAGCCCTGGCCGATGTGGATCGGCCCGCGTACGTGGGAGGCGCCGATCTTGTGCAGCGCATAAATCAGCGCCGCGTAGCAGGCGGAACAGGCGGAATCCTCATGGATATGGGCGGTATAGCGTTGGGCGGTACGGCCGGTATGCGCCCGCCCTCTGGGCCGGTCCTCCGGGTGGAGTTCCGCGACACGGGTATCCGGGCCGGCAAAGCGGCCCACCCCGTAATCCCGAGCCAGGCGCAGGTACCTGATTTCCTCGGGATCAATGCCCATGAGCGCCGCGCCGTAGGAGTCCAGCAGCACCGGGTCGAAGCCCAGCAGGATGCGATGGGTGGGAACGGGATTGCCACCTTCCTCAAAGCTGAGGTCGCCGCATAGGCTGTCTACCACGTGCAAATCGGGCCGGATGGCCGTTGCCAGGGCCGCGATGGGCTCATGGAGGCTCAGGGTGTGGTAGCGGCGCTTCTCGGAATCGGGGATGCAGCCCTTTAGATTTTTTAGGCAGCAGGTCATAAGGGTTTGGCAATGAGCCTTCAGGACGGGCGCGTTAATCAGGTAATCCGCTTCCAAGGTTGATTGGCAGAGGGAAAGGGTCAGGCCGGCCAGCTTGCGGGTGACCAGGCGATCTTTTTTGGTGTCGATGAGCCGCAGGCCGTATTGTTTGGCCAGGGCGGCGTACCCGCAGACCTCCCATGCCCGGCGGGTGTCGCCCCCCAGCCAGGAGCCTTCCGCCACTGTGATGTCGGAAACACCGCAGTCCTTGAGAAATTGGACGATGCCTTCCACCACCTCCGGGTGGGTGGTGGCTCCCTCAACCGCGGGGCGCGCCAACACCAGGTTGGGCTTGATGACCACCTTCAGCGTTGGGCTCAGTTTTTTTGCCACGCCCGCCGCTTCCAGCAGTTCCCGGGTCATGGCTTGGGGACGAACGCCGTTATTGATGTAGATGGATGCCATGAGATCACCTCCCCAACGGAACTTTGCCGCCCGGCGCAGCAGTATCGTACCATGATTATACCGCATCGCAACAATGGGGACAAGCGCGGAACGGACCTGCCGCCCGGTTGACATTCCGGCGTGGATGCGCTATCATGGGGTCAATGGAACAGGGTATACAGCTGTAACAAATCAATACGGAGGTGTGATGAAAATGAAAAAAGGATTGTCTCTATTATTGGCGCTGGCGCTGGCCCTTTCGGTGACAATGGCCCTGGGGGAGGATGTTATCAAGTTGTCGGTATGGGGCGCGGAAGAGGACCAGGCCATGCTGGGCGGGATGATTGAGGCCTTCAAGGAGGCCAATCCGGACAAAAACTTTGAAGTGACCTTGGGCGTATGCAGCGAGTCCATCGCAAAGGACACGGTGCTGACGGACCTGGAGTCGGCTCCGGACGTGTTCGCCTTTGCGGACGACCAGTTGAACGAGCTGCTGATGGCGGGCGCTCTGCAGGAGGTGCTGCTGAATCCCGAAACCGTGATTGAGGCAAACGGCGGCCCGAATGCGGCGGCTGTACAGGCGGCCAGCGAGGACGGCAAACTCTTCGCGTACCCCATGACCGCGGACAATGGTTACTTCATGTTTTACGATAAGTCCTACTTCACCGAGGAGGACGTGAAGAGCCTGGACAGGATGATGGAAGTGGCGGCGGCCAGCGGCAAGAAGATCACCATGCAGTTGGACAGCGGCTGGTACCTTTATTCCTTCTTCAGCGGCGCGGGCTTAACGATGAAGCTGGCGGAGGATGGATCTACGAACCAATGTGACTGGAACGCAGTTGATACCCCCTTGCGGGGCGTAGATGTGGTGGAGGCGCTGCTGGCCGTCACGGCCAATCCGGGCTTCATCGGCCTCAACGATGGCGCGTTCGTCAGCGGTATTAAGGACGGCAGTATCATCGCCGGGGTTAACGGCGTATGGAATGCTCAGGTGGCCGAGGAGGCATGGGGAGAGAACTATGCCGCCACCAAGCTGCCCGCGTATACCGTGGCAGGGCAGCAGGTTCAGATGGCTTCCTTTGCCGGGTGTAAGCTGGTGGGCGTCAGTGCCTACTCCAAGCAAACAGGCTACGCCATGCTGCTGGCGGAGTGGCTGACCAACGAGGAGAACCAGGTGACGCGCTTTGAGAAGCGGGGCCTTGGCCCGTCTAACGTGAAAGCGGGATCTTCTGAAACGGTGAAGGCTTCCCCGGCTATCGCGGCCTTGGCGGAACAGGCCCAGTTTGCCACCATCCAGAGGGTAGGCGGCAACTACTGGGCGCCCACGGAGACCTTCGGCTCCATCATGTACAACGGCAATCCGGATAATACGGACCTGCAAACCCTGTTGGACAACCTGGTGGCAGGCATTACCGCGCCGGTAGAGTAGCCCCTTAGCGCTCACGGGGGGACATTGTCCCCCCGTGAGCCCCCTGCTGATGGCCGTTGTCATAGCAATTGCATCCAATGATCATCATATGTGACGGATTGCTTCATTACGCTTGTAATGATGGAAAACGGCATTGTCGTTACTCATTGGGCGGCATGGCCGCCCCGATGTCCTGTGGATCAATTTCCGCCGGCGGCAGGGGCCAAGACACTGGAAATGAGGGAAAGCCAATGGTTCCTGAGCAGACCTTGGAAAGCCGGGCCCATCTCAATGATGGCGCCCAAGGACCCGCAGGCCCGCCCGGACCATTCAAAAAAAACAGGTTCAAAAACCTTGGCCGCCTCCTGGCTAAACCCTTCCGGCAGTTTTATGAAGATGTCCGGGATGGGGATTGGGCGGTCCGGTTTTCGCTTCTTTTTATGCCCGCAGGATATTTTGCCCGGGGGCAGATCGTGAAAGGAGCTCTGGTGGGGCTGCTGCAGGGGCTGCTGCTGTGGAGTCTGCCGGCGGTTTTCTGGCCTTACCTGTTAAAATTTGACACCTTGGGTTCCGTTGTGCGCCAGGTGGAATTCAACCTGGAAACCATGACAAACGTGGAAAACAACTACGACCACTCCTTTAAAATATTGCTCTTTAGCCTGCTGGGCATCGTGGTAATCCTGGCGGGGATCATTTTTTATATGCGCGGCCTTCACGGGGCGAAAAGGCTCTGCGATCTGAAGCGCAGGGGAAAACATATCAATACCTTCCGGGAGGATCTGCGGGAATATGTGAACCATAAGTTCCATATGACCCTCCTATCCCTGCCTGTGCTGGGCGTGATGCTGCTGACCGTCATCCCCCTGCTGGTGATGATACTGGTGGGGTTTACCAATTACGACCAGACCCATATGCCTCCCACGCATCTGTTTACCTGGGCGGGGTTTGCTAATTTCAAAACCATCTTCACCAGTTCCGTCACCGTGACCTTCGGCTACGCTTTTTCCGTCGTCATTGTCTGGACGCTGATCTGGGCGTTTTTCGCCACGTTTACCAATTATTACGGCGGTATTCTGCTGGCCATGTTCATCAACAACCGGAAGACCAGGCTGAAAAAGATGTGGCGTTCCCTATTTGTTGTGGCTATTGCCGTGCCGCAGTTTGTTTCGTTGCTGCTGGTGCGCAACTTTTTCGCCAACCAGGGCGTGGTCAATACGATCTTTGCCAACATGGGCATCACCGACGCGCTGAAAAACATCGGCCTGGTACCTGCCGGGCTTAATTACGTGCCCTTCCTGACCCATCCCACCTGGGCCCGGGTGATGATCATCCTCATTAATGTCTGGGTGGGGGTACCGTACCTGCTGCTCATCGCCACGGGGGTGTTGATGAATATTCCGGCGGATCTGACGGAGGCTGCCCGCATTGACGGAGCCAGCTCCTTCCAGAACTTCCGTCACATCACCATGCCCTACGTCCGCTTTGTGACCGGGCCCTATGTGGTCACCTCCTTTGTGGCTAACATCAACAACTTCAACATCATCTACCTGCTCACCCAGGATGTATACCGCACCAACGATCAGTTTTTGGCCAACTCCAACGCCAAGGAGATAGACCTGCTGGTTACCTGGCTCTACCGGCTCACCCAGGAGTATTATAACTACAAGATGGCCTCGGTAATCGGCATCCTGATCTTTGTGATCTGCGCGTTCTTCACGGTGTTTGCCTTCCGGCGGCTCACCAAGGGCGACAAGGAGGAAATGTTTCAATGAAAAGTTTGAAACTGGTGGGCCGCCACGCCGTGCTGACATTTTTGGCCGTTTTCTGGCTCGTTCCCATCCTTTGGCTGGTTGTAACCGCCTTTAGTACGGATCCGGGCATTAACGTCACCCAATTCTTCCCGCAGGGTTACACGCTCAAGAATTTTGAGCTTCTGCTCTTCGGCGCGGACACGGTGGCCCAGTTTCCGATATGGTTCTCCAACACCCTGATTATCGCCATCTTTACGTGCCTGATCTCCAGCACGCTGGTGCTTATGGTTAGTTATGCCATGAGTTGCATGCGCTTTCCCGCCCGCAAGCCCCTGATGAACTTCGCGGTCGTCCTCAACCTCTTCCCCGGCTTTCTCTCCATGATTGCGGTGTACTTTATCATCAAATCCCTGGGGCTGACCAACAGCCACCTGGGCCTCATCATCGTCTACTCCGGCAGCGCGGGCTTGGGCTACCTGATCGCGAAAGGCTTCTTTGACACCACGCCTATATCCGTACGGGAATCCGCCCGGTTGGAGGGCGCCACCGAGGCTCAAATATTCCTTCGGATCGTCATCCCTCTGTCCAAACCCATCATCGTTTATACGGTGATTAGTTCCTTCCTGATGCCCTGGATGGATTTCATTTTCGCCAGAATCATCCTGAACTCCGGTATCTCTTCGGATTTTACGGTAGCCATCGGCCTTTATACCATGCTGGACAGAACCTTGATCAACTTTTACTTCGCCCGGTTCTGCGCCGGCGGCCTGTTGGTTTCCATCCCCATTTCCATCCTGTTTTTGATCATGCAGCGCTTCTATGTGGAAGGCATCACCGGCGGCGCCGTGAAGGGGTAAGCGTAGTAAAGATGGACCATGCGGTTCAGCTGAGACCGGCCCATGAGCCTGCCTCGCTTCCAGTGGGCTTTGGGGGCCGTTCCCGCTCCGGACGGGAGATCGGCTTTGACTCCCTGGGGCTCTTGGCGGAGGGGCAGCCCGTTTTTGGGGTATGCGGGGAGATCCATTTTACCAGGCTGGCGCCGGAATGCTGGGAAGAAGCTCTGTACAAGGCAAAGGCGGGCGGGGTTAACATCGTATCAGCCTATGTGTTTTGGATACACCACGAGGAGGAGCGTGGGATCCTTAACTTTTCCGGGCGGCGAAATCTGCGGCGGTTTGTGGAGCTTTGCGGGAAACAGGGGCTGTACGTGATCCTGCGGGTAGGCCCCTTCTGTCATGGGGAGGTTCGCAACGGCGGCCTGCCGGACTGGCTTTACGGCATGCCCTTCCGGGTGCGCAGCCTGGACGAGGGATTCCTTGCGCAGGTCCGGCGTTGGTACGGGGCAGTCGCCGGGCAGGTGGAGGGGCTGCTCTTTGCGGATGACGGCCCGGTGGTGGGTATCCAGCTGGATAACGAGTACATGCATTCCTCGGCGCCCTGGGAGGCAACCCGGGGCAGAACAAACGAGTATGTATACGCCTCCCGGGACGGGGACCGATACCTCGAAAAGCTGCGGGAGCTGTGCCGAAAAGCCGGCTTGGCGGTGCCCTTTTACACCTGTACCGCCTGGGGCGGCGCGGCTTGCGCTCCTCACCTTTGCCTGCCGCTTTGGGGCGGATACGCCTATATGCCATGGATGATACCCTCCCTGCGGGAAGGCGAAGCCCCCGTCAGGGAGGACCCCGGCGAAAGCGGAAGGGGCAGCGACTTCAAGCCGCCGCGCCATCCGTTAAGCCGGGAGTATTTATACCTGGATGCCCGAAACCCGGAGGGCAGGCGGTATCACAGCTATAACCCCGGCTATGACCCGGCTTCCCGCCCTTTTGCCTGCTGCGAGATGGGGGCGGGCATGCAGGTGGCGTACCAGTACCGGTTTGTGGCAGACCCTCATTGCGCGGACGCCATGGCCAATGTGAAAGCCGGTTCGGGCTGCGATTTTGTGGGCTATTATATGTACCAGGGAGGAACCAACCCCGGCCCGTACCTCTGTGAGGACTGGTGCCCCCAGCTGTCCTATGATTTTCAGGCTCCGCTGGGAGAGAACCTTCAGCCCAGGGAATCTTATTACAGACTGCGGGCCCTGCACCAGACGCTCACCACCTTTGAAAAGGAGCTTCGGGGCATGTCCGTATGCCTGGGGGACGGCGGCGCGGCCTGCTCCCCGGAAGATCGGGAGAGCTTGCGTTGGAGCGTCCGCTCCGACGGGGAGAGGGGCTTCCTGTTTCTCAATAACTTTCAGGATCACGCCCCCATGCTTTCCAAACGGGATTTTCGTTTGACCCTGTATACGACAAAGGATGGCGAGAAGGGAGAAGAAATCGCCATCCCGAGGCCCGGAGCCCCGGCGCTGGGTTTGGACTCTGGAGAAAGCGGCGTACTGCCCTTCGGGTTCCGGTACCTGGGGGCCACGCTGCGTTACGCCACCGCGCAGATTCTTTTTGAGACGGATAACCACCTGTTCTGCATGCGCCTGGAGGGCATGCCTGCATTGCTGGATTTTGGGGAGCACGGACTGCTCTCCTTTGAGGACGGTAGTGCCTTTGTAAACGGCGGCGGGCAGGAGGAGCGGGTCATTCCCCTGCCGGAGGGGACGCTCCGCGTGACGGTTATGAGCCGTTCCCGGGCCTATGGGATGACCATGCTCCGCAGAAGGGGAAACGTCTTCGCCGCGTGGACAGACGGCGAACTCTACGAACGGCCGGAAGGCCTGATCCTGCATACCCGAAAGAAGACCGCCCGCATCATCACCGATCCCCCAGGGCTGCTGCCCCATACCGTCTCCTTACCCGCCCCCGCGCCTATACGTCTGACTGTGAATGTCCGCTTGGGGGATCAGCCTGTTTTCCGGCGGGAGGTGCATACCGGCGAAAACTCCCTCCTGCGGGTGGAGTACGAGGGGGACGCAGCCGGCCTGTATCAAGACGGCAGGCTTGCAGCCGATCATTTTCACAATGGGGAGCCCTGGGACGTACCGGTTATTTTACTGGACCCATCAAAGGAATTAACGCTGTGCGTCGTGCCGGCCAAGGAGGACGTGGCGGTGTCCAGGGACGCCATGGCCGCCGTCCGGGAAGAAGCCGGGCGGCAGCACGCCAGGCTGCTCGGGCTGACGGGGATATTGCTGTATCGCCGGGCGCTGTAGGAGGAACGGATCATCCACGCCTGTAAAGCGGTAAGGAAAGCGGTAGAGAAAGAGGAGGCTCTTGTATGAAAATTGCGATGGACAAGCTTTGCATCATGTTTTCGAAAGCGTTCGACGTCATTGAAAAGGAGCAATTGGGCGCAAGCGAAAACCACAGCATGAGGGTCGCCGTTATATGCTGCGCCATGGGAAAACAGCTGGGATATGACGATGAAACCATTTCCGCGATCGCCACCTGCGGGCTGTTTCATGACAGCGCGCTGACAGAATATCATTTGTCGCAGAAACCTGGCGCGCAGCAGGAGAGGAATATGGTTCTTCACAATGAGAAAGGGCAGGAAAACGTGTCATGGCTGCCGTTTAAGATCAATATTGACAAGTTTGTGCTGTATCATCACGAACGGGGTGACGGCAACGGCCCGTTTCACAAGAGCGAAAACGAAATTCCGCTGGAGTCGGCGCTGATCGCCGCGGCGGACGCTGTGGATGCCACATATCACCTCCAGCGCGTCCCGGCCGGCGAACTGTCGGCTTTACGCGATCAAATCGTATCCGGCGCCGAAATGTACTCGACGCGGGTTGCGGTAGAAGCGCTGCTTGAGATTCTGGATGAAGATTTTCTGGCTACGCTGCGTGACGAGAATATCGCGCAGACCATCGAGCGGGTGCTGCCCCGCTGGGATGTGGATATTGCCGATCCCAGAGTCGTCCGCATCGGAGAATTCATCGCGCGCGTTATCGACTACAAGTCGGTGTTTACACATATGCATACAAGCCAGATCGCCAACCGCGCCTGGGTGATGGCGGAACATTACGGATACGAGCCGGGGGAGAAGAACGCGCTTTTTCTCGCGGCATCGCTGCATGATATCGGTAAGATCGCAGTCCCTACCGAGATCTTGGAAAAGCCGGGCAAGCTTGATGATGAAGAGTTTACGATTATCAAGCAGCATGTCCAGAAAACCCTTGAGTGGCTTAGGGAAATACCCGATTTTGAACAAATCAGGAATTGGGCCGCGGATCATCACGAGAAGCTGATCGGGCTCGGATATGCCCGCGGCAAGGCGGAAGACGCGCTGGATTTTAACGCCCGCTTGATGGCATGTATTGATATCTACCAGGCTGTCATTGAGCCGCGTCCTTACCATGATGCAAGGACGCATCAAGAAACGATGCAAATTCTTTACGATATGTCATCCAAGGGCTTAATTGACGCTGGCATCGTGAAAGATCTTGACGGCGTTATGGCGGAATACTCGCTGCGGCCGGTCCCTTCTCCCAATGGAGGAGCAGGCGATAAGGGCTCCGAGACGCAAGGTCATGGGGCGGACAGGGCGAGTGCGCCTCTGAACGGCTATCGCTGCAATGTATGCGGCTATTTCTATGAGGGCGATCATTTGCCGGAGAATTTTATTTGCCCGGTCTGCAGGAACCAAGCTGCGAATTTTATGAAATCGGAAGGCCCGCAGGGCCAGGACTAAAATGCTGCCGACAAAGGAGAAGATTTCCGATGAACCGCGAAAGCCTATATCTTGAAATTGTCAATCATATAAGGGAAGGAGCCTATTTTATCAACGCGGATAGAATCATTACGTTTTGGAATCAAGCGGCAGAAAAAATAACGGGATATCGTCAGGAAGAGGTGCTGGGTAGGAATTGCCAAAGCACGCCGCTGAAACATATTGACGGCGAAGGCAACTTGATTTGCAAGGCGGCTTGTCCGCTCCATTTTACCCTCATGGACGGCCAGGAGCGGAAGCACGACGTCTTTGTGAGAAACAAGGAGGGGCACCGCATTGCTGTTTCGGTACGTACGTACCCGGTGAAAGACGGCAATCAAATCGTCGGAGCCATTGAAATTTTTACGCCGAGTTCGCTGGTGATCTATGACGACGAGTTGATTACCCAACTGTCAAGCTCGGCGATGCACGATGGGCTTACCGAGCTTCCGAACAGAAGAAAAGCCGAGAGTTTTCTTGATTTGCGGCTGCGGGAGATGGCGCTCTATCAAAACAAATTATGCGTGATCTTTATCGATATCGATAAATTTAGGGATTTTAACAATGCTTACGGTCACGATGCCGGGGACGCCGTCCTTATTAACGTTTCAAAATCAATCATGGGTATGATCAGAAATACGGATCTGTTTGGCCGTTGGGGCGGCGAGGAATTTATTGGTATATTTTCTATCAAGGAAGATCGCGACACCTTGCTGATCGGTGATAAAATACGCGCGCTGGTGGAGGAAACCGAAATTCAGCATGAAGGCCTTTCACTTTCGGTAACGGTGTCGATAGGGATAACGGTGGCGCGGGTTGGAGACACCGTTGAATCCGTTGTGAAGAGGGCGGATGAGAATATGTATCAAAGTAAGCAAGGAGGCAGAAACCGCGTTACTGCGGATGCGGAATAATGGATATTACTTCCCGGCCTGCAGTTCGGCCACCGATTCGAGGATGGCGTCAGCCATGTAGGCGAGCTGTTCCTGTGTGAGTCCGTAAATGGGCAGATGAGTGAACCGTTTGGCGAAAACCTCTTCACATACGGGGCATGTGGCGGCGATTGCCTCCCGGTTGTATCCCAGTTCTCTGAGTATATCAAAATGGTACAGCGGGCCAAAGTGCGGGATGTTTGTCACGCCCTTCTCCGTAAGTTTCGCCTTGAACGCCTGGGCGTCGCCGCCGGCCGCGGCTGGATCGATCTGCAATTGATACAGATGGAAAACGGGTACGAGGTCATCGCTTCCCATATCCTGCGGTATGATCGCGGGGTTGCCGGAAAGGCGTTCTGTCAGATAGGCCGCCGCCCCCCTGCGTTTGGCCAGTATCTCATCATAGCGCTTGAGTTGCTGTATGAGCCCCAGCGCGGCGATCTCCGTGGTGGAACTGTTGCCGGGTACAAACGGCCCGTACTTGCCGGGTACGGCCGTGACGTCATAGAGCCAGTGTTCTATGCTTCGGCTGAAATCCAGACCTAAGAACCGCGCGCGTTTAAGGTGCGGCTTAATCTTGTCAACGTTGGTCACGAGGAGCCCGCCCTCGCCGAAGGATGTGTTGTTCTTGACCTCATGGAAGCTGAAGGCCGTAAAGTCCGCTATCGTCCCTATCTTTTTTCCCCTGTACTCCGCGCCGAAAGCATGAGCGGCGTCCTCCAGAACCAGTATGCCGCGCTTGCGGGCCATCTCCATTACGGGCGCCATGTCCACCGGGTATCCGCCCAGGTGCACCGGGACGATCATCTTGGTCTTGGGCGTGATCTTTTTTTCCGCGTCCTTCGGATCCATGTTTATAGTGTTTTTGTCCACATCGGCGAAAACGATCTTAGCGCCTACCGACAGCGGATAGGCGATCGTGGCGATGAACGTTATCGCGGGCACTATGACCTCGTCCCCGGCTCGCAGGTTCGCGTATTTATACGCGATCTCGAATCCCGCTGTGGCGTTGGCGACGAACAGGCTGCCGTTCGCGCCGAGATACGCGTCGCACAGCGCCTCGAGTTCCTCTACTTTTGATCCAAGCGACAGTTTCCCCGGAGGCGAGGCGATGGCGGCCAGTTTTTCGACTTCGGCCGCGACCGCGCTCACGGCTCGTTCATACGCCTCTCCGCCGCCTTGCATCAGAAATCTAATAAATTCCATCAAGTCCCGCGCGTTGTAGTTCTCCCCT